>Ga0208695_1000017_pt1 | contig 296022 bp, 254 predicted proteins | sample AD_UKC111_MetaG_FD_184449 | JGI IMG/M metagenome (GOLD analysis project Ga0208695, IMG submission 184449) | Active sludge microbial communities of municipal wastewater-treating anaerobic digesters from Hong Kong - AD_UKC111_MetaG (SPAdes)... | ecosystem: Engineered > Bioreactor > Anaerobic >...
GCTTCCAAAGCACACACTCCTCCTCCTGATCATCCTTGGAGAAAGTTCAACCTTAAATCAAATGCCCCCTCTAAAGGGGACATTCTTACTTTGTCTAACTAGGTGACATTTTAACTTTGGGCTAACATGGAATATATCATGAAGATCTTTGATAGCAATGCCGTAATTGACTCGAAATCACTGGCAAATTCATTATTAAGCCCATACGCTGTGGAATAGTTCTTCTAAATTGCTTAATTATTGTCCTCCGGGGCGCAGAAAAGTCGTACTTGACCCTGTCAAAAAAAGTCGCTATCCGACGTCTACTAACTCATATTACTGATCCTCCGGCCTCTTCAGAAGAGCGTCCTTCAGGCCAGGCGTAAGTTCGGAGCCTGTGAGGAAAACATTCCAGAACTAAAAATTCTTTCATGCCTCGGAGGCTACGAAGCACCCGTTAGGGTAGTGGTTCTCTGGACAGCTCGCCAGGGCAGGCGAACGTTATCTAGATGCCTAGTAATGGTCGTTTTAGGTATAAACAAACGTTAATTCCTTGAACTATTTATTTCGGGAGAGAGATTAATGATTAACTCGAAATAATTCTCTTCTATGAACGTAAATAAATAAATGCTGTGCCGAAGGCTCCCATCGAAATGCTATAATAAATCAAATTTACAATCACGGCCTTGAGCAGGAGAATTTAAGATGGAACGCTTTAAGAATATTCTAGTCGTCTTTAATAGCAAAACCGACAATCAAGCTCTTTTTGATCAGGTTGTGAATTTAGTACAAAGAAATCGGGCTGCTATAACAGTGGCGGATTTCATTGAAGAAACACCGCCTAGTTTGGAGAAGCAAGGAGTAACGGAACTAACAAGGGAAGCACAGAAGGCGATATTTCCGATTATTGAAGAATTACCAAACGACATTTCAATAACACCTGAGACCAAATCCGGGGGTAAAGAATTATCAAGCGGAACGAACGCGATTATGGAATCCACTATTGAAATTCAGGAATGGATTAAACAGGAGGAACAACGTAGACTCGAGCAATTTATCTCCGCCTTACAGAAAGTTGGAATATACCCGACAAGCAAAACGATCTTTGGAATTCCATTCATTGAAATCATCCGAGAGGTATTACTTCAACATCACGATCTGGTTATGATCACTGCTGAAGGCAGCGGGAGTTTTAAAGAGACGCTGTTTGGTAACACCACCATGCACCTAATGCGCAAATGCCCTTGTCCGGTCTGGGCGATTAAGCCAGGTCAACCTAAGAAAACCAACCGTATTCTGGCAGCAGTGGATCTGAGCAGTGGTGATAAGGAACGCGTTGCACTCACTAAAACAATAATGGAACTGGCTACTTCGCTTTCTCGGTTGTGGCATAGCGAATTACTGATCATCCATGCTTGGAGTCTATATGGAGAATCCTTATTAAGAGGACGGGGAGGGGTTTCAAACGAGACAATAAATGAATTGCTTCGAGAGACACAGGATGCGCATCGACAGTGGTTGATTGAATTATTGCAACAATTTCCTTTGGATGACTTGAAACCTGAAGTATATTTGTTAAAAGGCGAAGCTGGGGCGCTTATCACCGAGTTGGTCCAGGCGAAGGCAATTGATCTCATTGTGATGGGTACAGTCAGCCGAGCTGGTGTTTCTGGTTTACTCATTGGTAACACTGCTGAAAAAGTGCTTCACCAGGTGGATTGCTCAGTGCTGACCGTTAAACCGGAAGGGTTCATCTCCCCTGTGAAACCGGACCAGAGATAGATAATGAAAAGATATTTCATGTGTCAATGGGTAAGAAACGATGAATAAGAGATTATTTCAAGGAATTCTTTGGATAGGCGTCTACATATTTATAGCTCTTGCTCCATTGATCATCTTACTTGTAGGGCCGAGACCTGAGGGGCGTGAATTTTGGCGAGATTTTTCAGTGGGCTTAGGATACTGTGGATTGTCAATGGTGGGATTGCAGTTTGTGTTGACTGCCCGGATTAAGGTTATCAAAGCTCCATACGGAAGTGATATTGTATATTTTTTTCACCATCAAATTTCAATAATCACGTTCGCGTTGATTGCAGCCCACCCATTGATTCTATTTGTTTTTGATCCTCGGTATCTTAACCTCCTTAATTTGGTCACAGCACCATGGGCTGCACGTTTTGGGGTGGTAGCGATTTTTTCTCTTATTGCTCTCATTTGTTTTTCAATTTGGCGCAAAAATTGGAAAATCGAATACGATGGTTGGAAAATTTGGCACGGGATACTCGCCATTGGTGTCATGGCTTTGTCTTTAGTACACATAGAATTGCGAGGTTATTACCTAAACACGCTTTGGAAACAACTCTTTTGGGGAATATATGGGATTTTTTGGATTGGTCTATTAGCCTGGGTACGGGTTATAAAGCCATTACTATTATTGCGAAAGCCATATATCGTTGAAAAGGTCTTATCCGAACGAGGTAACGCTTGGACGATTGTACTTCGAGCGATTAATCACAATGGATTACGATTCAAACCTGGACAGTTTGCATGGATAACCGCATGGGAGAGCCCCTTTCGTAGTTATGGACATCCATTTTCATTCTCAGGCAGCGCTGAGGAAAGATCTTTACTGTCGTTTACTATAAAAGAATTGGGGGATTTTACTGCTTCAATTAAAAATCTAACCCAAGGTCAACATGTATATGTTGACGGTCCTTATGGCGCTTTCAGTATAGATCGTCATCCTCATTCAAAAGAGCTAGTTTTTATTGCTGGTGGTATCGGTATTACACCGATGATGTCTATGCTGCGTACCTTAGCTGACCGGGGAGATTCACGGCCCCTGACCTTAATTTATGCCAATAAAACTCTCGAAACAGCAACTTTTCTGGAGGAAATTCAGGAGCTGCCTGAGAAATTAAACCTTAAGGTGGTTCATGTGCTTGAATATCCACCTGCAGATTGGAGTGGTGAAAAAGGTTTTGTGAACGCTGATATCCTCAGGCGATATTTGCCTGCAGAACGAATACCGAACAGGGTTGAAATCTTTGTTTGCGGCCCGGGACCGATGATGAACGCTGTGGAAAAAAACCTCACAGAAATCGGTATTCCTTTCGGTGATTTTCACTCTGAACGGTTTGACCTGGTTTGAGGAGGAAATATGCGTCAACGAGCAGCCAAATGGTTGGCTTTTATAATTGGATTGATCGTAATTATTTTAGCTATACTCTTTGCTGTTGCTCAGCAAAGCGGGTAATTCGGTTAAATACTGAAAAGGATTTATCCCATTGTCTGTGGATTATGATAATGTAAAGGCGAAAAATGGTGAAATTAATCGGGAAGTTCCTTAATTTATTTGAGCGCTTCATAGTGGCCAGCTTGATTTTCATGATGATCGTGGTAATTTTATTGTCCACTTTTGAGTTGGGGCGCATCCTGGTTGTGGATATTATTACTCCCCCCAGATATTTACTTGATATCAATGAGTTACTGGATGTGTTTGGTTTCTTTATGTTAATATTGATCGGTGTCGAGCTGCTCGAGACCATCCGTGCCTATCTTAATGAACATGAGGTGCATGTTGAAATTGTGCTTGAAGTCGCATTAATTGCCGTAGCACGTAAAGTGGTGATTATTGATGTAAAGGAATACTCCCCTGAGACTCTTTTGGCAATTGCAGCAATCGTGTTGTCATTAGCAGGGGCTTACTACCTTCAGAAGCGGGTTCGCAACCGGCACGAATTTACCGCGGATAAGAAAACGGGCAATATAGCTAAGCAACAGTCAAGTAGCAAGTAAAGAACTACTTAACTATGAAGATTGGCTCAAATTTCTAGAAATACTATTTCCGCTATTAACGAAGTCCAGTCATAGAATAAGTGAGCTGCTCTGCATGAAATTCTAATTCTTCAATCATTTCTTTGACCACATCGCCAACTGATATCATGCCAACCAATTTTCACTTATCTATCACTGGCAAGTGGCGGATATGATTCTTTGTCATGGGTACCATACATTCTTTTTCCGTTTTGTTTAGGTCAACAGTGATTATTTTTTTTGCAATGACTTCTTCAATTATGGTGTCAACCGATATTTTGCGATCAAGAGCTACCTTTCGAACATAATAACGCTCGGTAAGAATTCACGCCAGCTTACCTTAATCCATGACCACAAGCAATCCGATATTCTCTTCTGCAATCAGACTCAAATTTTCTTCATAAGTCGATTCTTTTACAATCGACTAAACGTTTTCACCTTTCATCCAAGAAGCTGCCATTATTTATTCATAGCATTCCTCTTGTCATAAATAAAGGGAGACCTGTGTGTAATCGGCAATGATTTCTGATTCTACGATTGAATTTGAATCCTATTTGTAGACCGATTGGGCTCTCCACGTTATTTCACAGCAACACGCAACTTTCGTCTGAGCCATTTCTCAAGTTCGATGATAATAAATGCGATCAAACCAACAGCCAGTATATCCAGCCAGAGTGAAAGCGAGATAGGTGCGCTGCCAAAGATTGTATTCATGAAAGGCGCATAAGTGTACAGTAACTGGATAAGTGCCATGAGGATCGCGCCACCAACTGCCCATGGATTGGAAAAGAATCCAAGTTGGAAAGAGGAATAGGTTAATGAACGTGTATTGAATAAATAAAAAATCTCTACGAAAATGACCACATTGACAGCTACTGTGCGAGCTTCAACCAGCGAAGCACCCCGGGTTTGTTCATATTCGAATAATCCGAAAGCTCCTATTAAAATGATGACACTTACTAAAACTATTCGCCAGAGCAGCGTTCCACTGAGGATGGGTGATTTGGGATTACGAGGCTGGCGCCGCATAATTTCTGGTTCTTTGGGTTCCAAAGAAAGCGCAAAGCCCAAAAAAACTGCTGTTACCATATTAATCCATAAGAGTTGGATAGGGAGGATGGGTAACGTGGCTCCAGTAATAATTGCCGCCAACAGGACCAGACCTTCTCCCATGTTGGTCGGCAATGTCCATGCAATAAATTTGGTCAGGTTGTCAAAAACACCCCGCCCCTCCTCAATTGCTGCTTCAATGGAAGCGAAATTATCATCAGTCAGGATCATATCAGCAGCTTCTTTTGAAACATCTGTACCAGTCATCCCCATCGCTACCCCAATGTTAGCTTGTTTGAGGGCTGGAGCATCATTAACACCATCTCCGGTCATAGCAACCACATGCCCACGAGCTTGCAACGCTTCTACCAAACGTAATTTTTGTTCAGGTGCCACACGGGCAAACACGTTTACCTTTTCAACCTGCTCGATCAGGTCGATGTCAGACAATCTATTTATTTCAGCGCCTGTCAGGACAGAGGCGCAATTATCCTGGCAAAGTCCAATTTGCCGACCGATTGCAGAAGCAGTGAGGGCATGGTCGCCAGTGATCATTTTGACGGTAATTCCAGCCATATGACAAGCCTGGATTGCATTTACGACCTCAGTTCGAGGTGGATCCATCATTCCTTGCAAGCCTAAAAGTGTTAGCCCTTGAATATCGTCAAAGTTGATTGACTGTGCTCTGGGCTTCTCAAGGCAAGCGAACGCAAGTACACGCAAACCCTTGGAGGCCATCTTTTCCATTGCCACACGAAATAGTTCACTTGCGCAATTTGTAACCTGGCCTGAAGAATCAAGCACACCAGAGCAACGGTCTAGGAGTACTTCGGCTGCACCTTTGATATATACTTTTCCTCCTGCGTGAAGCGTTGCCATGTATTGGTGTTGTGAATCGAAGGGAATCGAATCCAGCCTGGCGAGACTGGTAGATAGGCCAGGATCCAGAGAGGCCTTACGAGCAGCGACCAGCAACGCCCCCTCGGTTGGGTCTCCTTGCACAATCCAGCGCCCTTCTATCTCAACGAGCTGGCTGTCGTTGCAAAGCAACCCAGCTTTGAGGGTTTCGATTACGGCCTCGTCACTACTCCAGGCACCTGAAATTTCACCCTCTGGCTGATATCCAACACCACTGACAGCGTAAACGCCTCCAAGTGTGTGAATTTCTTGTACAGTCATTTGGTTTTGAGTTATAGTTCCTGTTTTATCAGAACAGATGACAGTGGTAGAGCCCAGAGTTTCAACCGCCGGTAAATTACGGATAATCGCTCGGCGTCGAGCCATTCGAGAAACGCCTATCGCAAGCGTAACAGTCATGGCCGCAGGCAGTCCTTCTGGAATGGCACCCACGGCAAGGGCTATTGCTGTCATGAGTGTTTCTACCACCGCATGGCTCCGTAGCAGACCAATTCCAAAGGTTAGAACTGATAAGCCCAGAATTGCGATTAGCAACATACGGCTGAACTCGCTTATTTTCTTTGTCAGCGGAGTTTCCAAATTAGTTGCGTTGGATATTAATTGTGAGATCCTACCCACCTCAGTTCCATCACCGGTGGCGACAACTACACCTGTAGCAGTCCCGTAGGTCACAAGAGTGGAAGCGTAAGCCATATTTCGACGTTCGGCCAGCATAGCATCGCGAGAAACATAGAGGGTGGCGTCCTTATCCACAGGAAGTGACTCGCCGGTGAGGGCGGCTTCAGTCACCTGTAGATCGCGCGATGATAAAAGGCGCAGATCCGCCGGCACACGTGCTCCAGACAGCAGCTGGACGATATCTCCGATCACCAGTTCAGCGGCTGGTATTCGATCTACTTTTCCACCGCGAATGACGACAGCTTCGGTTGTCATTGTTTTTGCCAAAGCCGAAATTGCCTGCTCGGCGCGAGATTCCTGGAAAAAGCCAATAATCGCGTTGATAAGAACCACTCCAAAAATCACGGCTGCGTCAGTTGGGTCTTTTAGAATCGCTGTCACCAAACTGGCAATCAACAAGATAATAACTAGAGGGTTGTTAAACTGAAGTAGAAAGCGTACCAATGGGTTTTGACCTTTTTTGGAGGTCAGCACGTTGAGCCCAAAGCGTTGTTGACGGTGTTTTACCTCGAATACATCCAACCCCTTCTCGATATTCGTGTTTAAGAGGTCAAGAACTTCATCTTTAGGAAGATTATGCCAGTGTTGGCTGAGCAAGGAGTCCATATTATATCCTTTAGTCACCTCGAAGGTAAAAAAACAATAGGAAACAAGATAATTTTAGTATACCTTAATCAATTAATGGTCAGGATATTGTGAGATATTCTCCTTCCTTTTTTTGAGATTCTCGAGGAGTCGTTCGTTGGTGTAATATATTTTCTGTAAAATGCTGAACTTAACAAAAATGGTGAGTCAGAAGTATCCTTAAGGCGTCGAAGTTGGTGTAACATATTTTCTGTAAAATACTGAACCTTAACAAAAGCGGTGAGTCAGAAGTATCCTTAAGGTGACCAAACCAAATAAGGAGAACAAAATGACTCACCAAAATGATTATACCTTTTTAAAAGATCTTGTAGAAAAGGACTTGAAGCAGTACCAGAACTACTCCGTGTCCTAATCAATTCCGCGATGCAGGCAGAAAGAGCGAGATACCTGCTAGCAGAGGAATACGAACGGACAGGGGATCGCATCGGCCACGCAAATGGGTATAACCCAAGATCGTCCGAACCAGAATCGGCGACATTACCTTTGCCGTACCCCAGGTGAGAGAAGGTGGCTTTTATCCCTCCGCGCTTGAAAAGGGGATGCGCAGTGAAAGGGTTTTGATGTGCGCTCTGGGCGAGATGAATATTCAGGGAGTGTCCACTCGTAAGGTGAAAGCGATCTCTGAAGAGTGGCAGATCGGAAAACATTATTGTGCTGGCAAGTCATTTAGTTGTAAAAGATCTATGGGTATTTCTGACTCAAATTTACAGAAAAAAGGTTGCTTTATCTTTGATATTGACAGAAGTTCCAATCTGAATAAACTCTTAGTCAATTAACATGACTACCAGAAAGATTCTTCACCTAGATCTAGACGCGTTCTTCTGCGCTTGCGAGGAATTGAACGACCCTTCGCTGAAGGGAAAAGCTTTTGCTGTAGGCGGACAGGCAGGTAAACGAGGGGTGATCTCCTCTTGCTCATATCCAGCCCGAATGAGAGGGGTCCACTCGGCTATGCCCACCGCGCAGGCGATTCGAGTATGCCCGGAGTTACGTTTAATCTCGGGGCATCATAACGACTACAGCGCGTTTTCTGAGCGCGTGATGGCTATATTAGGTGAGGTGACTCCTTTATTAGAGCAAGTCTCAATCGACGAAGCATTCATGGATGTTACTGATCTTCCGCAGCCGTTGGAGATGCTGGCACAAAGTATTCAGGCAAAAGTACAGAGTGAAACCGGTTTGCCTTGCTCCCTGGGAGGCGCAACGAATAAGCTGGTAGCAAAAATCGCCACCGATGCCGGCAAGGCCCGCGCCTCGAAGGAGGATTATCCACGCGCCATTCTGATTGTCCCTCCTGGACACGAGGCTGAATTCCTGGCCCCCCTTCCAGTCAAGGCGATGTGGGGTGTTGGGCCAAAAACAGAGTCAGCACTTCAAAGCTACGGAATCAAGACAATCGGAGACCTGGCGAAATACCCTACAAAATTGTTGGTCGCGCATTTTGGAAAATTTGGCATGGAGTTGGCTGACCGCTCCCGGGGAATTGACAACCATCCTGTGACTGTTGAATACGAGGTGAAATCGATCAGTCAGGAAACCACCTTTGAGGTGGATACAAATGATGTGGTTTTGCTCCGAAAAACTTTAAAATTCCTTTCTGAAAAAGTTGGTAGAAGGCTTAGGGCAAAAGGGATTTGTGGGAAGGTGATCCGCTTGAAACTCCGCTGGTCAGATTTCTCCACGCACACAAGACAAGTTACATTACTCCAACCTACCAATCAGGATGGTGTGATCCTTGATACAGCATTGAAATTGCTTGCAGACCTATGGGAAGGAAACCGTGCTGTGAGATTGATCGGGGTTGGGGTGGCCAATCTTGATGAATCCGTACATCAAATGGAACTCTTCGATACACCCAAGGAAAAGGAAAGGCGTTTGCTTTCCGCTCTTGATAATTTGCGCGAGAAATTTGGAAAGGATTCGATTGTCAGGGGGGATATTCTGGAGAAGCACGAGTAATTAGAATTCATTTCATAATTCAAAAAGGCGGGTAGAATTGGGGAATCTTGTCTAAAAAAACTGCTTTGAAGATGGAACTTGACACATGGATGGATTTATCACAGAATCGGTAGCAAAGATCTCGGACGGTTTTATTGCGAGCATAAAACTATTAGTGCTCTTTTTTATTACAAGGGCCATTTATTTTTTGGCACAAAATCTTGTTTGGACTCCATGGGTGATCATCTATCTTTTGTTTTTACTCGCAATTGGCGGGTACGAATTGCATCAGTCTTTGGGTTTTGGAATTACAGAACATAAACGCGCATGGTTGGGAATGGTATCAGGTTTGCTTTTCTGGCAGGTTTTTTCAATGGTGGCTGACCTGGGCGGGTTCCCATTCTTTGAACGATTAGGAATTTTATTCTGGATTATGCTAATGGTGGCTACCTCCGCGCTCTGGAGTAAAGTATTGCCATTGGGAACAAAGATGAGTTTGATGGTTTTTAGCACCTGTTGGCTGGGCAAGATTTATATTAAAGGTTTTTCACTTATTAGTAAATGGCCACCTGTTTTTCATCTGGGTTATGAATCGATCCGATTCCTGGCGTGCGCGGTAGGTATAGCTGCGATTATCTATATAATTTTCCGCAGCCGGAATATCACCAGCCGCAGTTTTGCTGCTATCGCAATATTTGGAGCGGTATTATTTCTTTTCAGGGTGTTTTAGCAATTTAGCATAGACTTTAGCGATCTCAGCGGAAATCAGCTCCCACGAGTATTTTTGTGCAAACCTGGCAGCCTGTTGCCCCATTTTTTCACGTAAATTATCATTATTCATTAATTCATTAAGTGGATCAACCAATGCCTCAGGATTCCCGCTGGGGACAACAAATCCAGTTTTACCGTCTTGAACAAGATAATGTAGTCCGCCGACATCGGAAGCCACCACCGGGGTACCGCAGGCCATGGCTTCAAGGGCAACCATGCCAAAAGATTCATAATATGAGGGCATGATCAGCATATCTGCTGCCGAGTAATAATAGGGCAGGGTATCCTGAGCTCGTTTCCCGAGGAAGAGAACAAGGTCTTCCATACCCAATTCCTTGCAAAGAGTTTTAATTTTACGCATCTCAGAAGACATGTTTTCAAGTGACGAATCAGGATCACCGCCAATGACAACGAGACAATAACAATCGCGCCTACAATGACCTTGACTACGGATAATTGCCAGGGCGCGGATGAGGTTCTGCAAGCCCTTGAGAGGTTCGATACGACCAACAAAAAGAAGCATACGCTTTTTACAGGTCAATTCGATTGCTTCTTTGGCTTCGTCCGCGTTGATTGGATAAAAACGTGAAGTTTCGACCCCCGGAGGAATGGTGATGATCTTTTTTCTATCTGCATGATAGAGGGTTAATAATTGTTTTTTTTCAGCAGGTGTGGCGGCTATGATCCTGTCTACTACCTCCATGACCACTTTTTCTCCGTTGATGCGATAATCACCCTCAATTTCCTCTGGAGATTGTGCGATCTGGTTTTTCATTAAGCCCAGGGTGTGAAACATCTGGATCACTGGGACATGCCATTTATCCTTGAGGGCTTGAGCAGCGATCCCCGACATCCAGTAATGGCTATGGATAAGGTCGTATTGGATATGCTTTTCTCTGGCGAAACGATTCACTTCATCTGCAAAAGTCGGGATATATTCAGCCAATACCTTTTTTGGCAGGGGATGTTCGGGACCTGCGGGGATGTGGACAACGCGGTTGCCATATCCAAGACTGTGAACAACATGTGGTACGTGCTCATCCTGAGAGCGCGTGAATACATCCACATGGATTCCCATTTGACCCAGGTGTCGGGTCAACTCAGCTACATAAACGTTCATCCCGCCGGTGTCTTTACCACCCAGCGTGGCCAGGGGGCAGGTATGGTAAGAAAGCATCGCAATATTCAATGGGATTTCCTTGCCTTTATCGAGGGGGTGCTGATATAATTCGCGCCGTGATAATTCATCGAAAGTGAATTATACGCCACCGTAGCTCAGTTGGCAGAGCAGCCGCTTCGTAAGCGGCGGGTCGCGGGTTCGACTCCCACCGGTGGCTCTTTGTTTTTAATCAGATTCAAACGTCATTTCGTAGTATTTCGCAAGAAGGTTTTCTGCCCATTCACGAATATCAGGATTGGTCCCAGGCCACCATTCATTGCGTTTTGTCATCACGATCACCTGTAGGATATTTTGGATATTTACCCGATAACGTTGTCTGAGAACGTTTATATCAGGCAAGTCATTTTTCGATTTTGATACAAATTTCGCGGTAGTTTCATCGGGAGAGGTGATCAGCAGGTCTTCGATGATCTCGGCCGTATGGGGAAAGCAACAGCAAACCTGACTGGCGCCCAGTCTGGAGACCAGTGGGTTTGCTTCACCTTGTTCGAGGTTCCAATTCAGTGCTTCAAAGCTGAGGAGCGGAAAAAGAGCTTTCGCTCCAAAATCTTTGAATTGATCGCAAATGGATTTGAAGGATGATGCATCATCCAGATAGCGTTTTTGGAAATTCAGATCGGACTCTTGTTCAACCGGACGAACAACCATCTTGATGAACATAAATAATCGGATATTGTCCAATTGGGGGCTTTTTGATTGAATGATTTTCAACAATAATTGCTCGCGAATTGGGAGTTTTGGCTGGACAAATCGCATTATCAGAACAATGACTAAAGCGAGAGCGACAAGGGTGATGATTTGAAGTGTAGCAGGCGTCATATGATAATTATATTGTAATTTATCCACATGAATCGTAGATCGGTATGCCATAATAATTCCTCTCATGTATAATTATCTCATGCCCAGTACACTTACCCCACTTGTTATCGGTATTGCCGGTGGATCCGGCTCAGGAAAGACCACAGTCGCCAACATCATCCTCGAACGGGTAGGTCGGCAACGTATTGCCTATTTACCGCATGACGCTTATTATCGGGACCTGACCGGATTGGCTCCTGCCCAACGAGAACTTGTCAACTTTGACCATCCCAACTCGCTTGAAAGCGATTTGCTCGCTGAACATATCCGTCAACTGAAAAAATGGCAAACGATACAATTGCCAATTTATGATTTTACCCACGATCGCCGAACGGGTGAAACCATCCCGGTAAAGCCACAGCGAGTGATCCTTGTGGAAGGCATTCTGATCTTTGCTGAAAAAGCATTGCGAGATCTTTTTGACGTAAAGCTCTTTGTGGATACTGATGCTGATTTGCGGTTTATCAGAAGGCTCGAACGGGATATCAACGAGCGTGGACGTACAACAGAAAATGTTGTTAAACAGTATCTCAGCTCAGTCAGACCGATGCATCTGGAATTTGTTGAACCCTCCAAACGATATGCAGATGTCATAATTCCCGAGGGTGGCAAAAATATTGTGGCAATGGACATGGTAATCGCACGTATTGAAGCCCTTCTCAAGGAAGAAGAACAAAATAAACCATGAATAAAAAGTGGCAACTGAACCTCTTGCGCGGTGTCATTTTGATCCTTGTGCTTGGTGGTTCAGTTGTTCTTTTTATTTATCGCGATCAAGTCTCCAGGTTTGGGATTTTTGGATATCCCGGAATTTTCCTTGTTTCGCTGCTGTCAAACGCTTCAATTATTTTGCCTGTGCCGGGAGTAATTATAACTTCCGCAATGGGAACCGTTTTTAACCCATTGGGTGTTGCGCTCGCTGCGGGTAGCGGAGCAGCTCTGGGAGAAATGTCAGGTTATTTACTGGGCTTTGGTGGGCAGGGAGTCATTGAGAATAAAGTATGGTATGACCGGATTTGCACATGGATGAAGAAATATGGGGATATAACGATTTTTCTTCTGGCGATCATCCCCAATCCTCTTTTCGATATTGCGGGAATGGTCGCTGGAGCATTAAAAATGCCGGTATGGCGATTTTTGATCTGGACATTGGTGGGAAAAACGATCAAGATGGCAGCCTTCGCCTATGGAGGCGCGACAGTGGTGTCTTTATTCCAGTGATTTACTCCAGTTAAATTCATATAAAAGTTTTAGAGTTTGCGATTTTGTACGGGTGATAATTGCCATTATTATGATAGCATATTACTAGATAGTTACAATTAATGCACCTTAGAATTACTGCTATAAGTTCAGATTATTGGAGGTTCTCATGTTCACTCTTTTGGAAGTAAAAACTGATTTTTGCTCGGAATATATCGACGAATCGGTTATGCAGGAAATTAAGGATTTTATGGGGGAAGAAGGCGAATCGACGATCAGGGAGTTGATCGCAATTTACCTTGCTAATACCCCACCCATGATCGCCAGGATTAAGAATGATCTGCTTGAAAATGATCTTGAATCTTTGAAGGCTCACATTCATAGTTTGAAAGGTAGCAGTGCATCAGTGGGGATTGTAGGTATTTCAAAAACTTGCAAGATGATCGAGGAATTGATCAAAATTGGAAAAATTGATGAAATCAGCAAGCAATTTGAGCAAATCGAAAGCATTTACGCACAGGTGGAAATGGACTTAAGAGAGCGATTGTAATCAGGTACCTATTAATGTATAAAGAATAGGGTAGAAACCTATGACACACGAAAAAGATCATATCTTAATTGTTGAAGATAGCGAAATCACTCTTTACAAAGTGAAGGCAGTATTAATTCGACTCGGATATGATGTGACTGCTTTTGATAATCCAATTAAGGCCATGGAATGGATTAAAACGGTCATTGAAGTTCCCGACCTGATCATTTCTGACGTATCCATGCCTGGAATGGATGGTTATGAGTTCATCCATCAATTGAAGAATGACGAGAAAACGAAGGATATCCCGATCATTCTACTTACCAGCCACGTGGATATTCGCGATAAGATCCAGGGCCTTGAGGCCGGCGCTGATGATTATTTGGGAAAGACTGTGGGTGTGGCTGAACTGGAGTTACGCGTAAAAGCGTTGCTGGCTCGTAAACACGCTGATGACTCAACCATCACGGAAATATCCGCCAGATCAATCTCGGTTTTCAGCTTACGTGGTGGTGTAGGAGTGTCATCCATCGCAGTGAACCTGGCAGAGGCGATTTCGAAACTTTGGGGGATCGAAACCTGTTTATGGGATATGGCAATGGGTGTTGGACAATGCGCTTTGATGATGAACTTGAAACCTGTATCGACGATTGCTTCTATAAGTGATTGGGCGGAAGCGACGTTGGATGATTCTACCTTAAGCAATATGCTCCTCAGACATAGTTCAGGCGTTTTATTGATGCCAGCCCCGGTCTCTATTGAGGAGTTGGAATTGGTAACCACGCGAACAATCGACCTGGCCTGGTCAGGAGTGGCATCGCTCGCGCCTTACCTGGTTATCGATACCGGTAGTCATTTAACCGATCAAACTCTTGCGATTCTTGAACGTTCCGATATCATTTTGTTGGTCATTTCTCCTGACCTTGCTTCAGTAAATGCAGCATACCAGGCGATTAAAGTATTCAATGACATAGGTTTTCCCCCAGGGAAGGTCCAGGTGATCCTGAATCAGATCAGCCCGGTGGCTTCGTTTACAAGAGAGCAAATTAGTGAGAGCCTCAAAAAGAGCATCCTGGTTGAGATCCCGTATGACGGTAAAAACATGATCAAGGCGATCAACCAGGGTACTCCTTACCTTGAGATCGCTCCGAAATCGGATACGAGCATGGCTATCGCAGCTCTGGCGTACAGGATCAGCTCGAGTCAAATGGAACCAAAAATGGCAGATCACAGCGAACCCACACTTGATCTTATACGAAAGCAATTACGCGGCAAATTATCATGAGGAAATTGGGAACGGGGACGATTCCGTCCAGTTCCTTTTTTTATTCTGGTTCGACAAAAATATATCGCGCGACTGTAAACCCCAGGATCACTTCTTTTTCTTTTACAATGATTGTGAGTGTGTGGTTAAAAGCCAGGATCTCTTTCAAGGTGACTTCCTGACCAATTAAAATGCCGCTCTTTTCAAGGTAATCCATCAATTGAGAATTTTGCTCGGCCAGTTCGTGTATACGACGAATTGTTACCTTTTTTCCAGGATCAATTTGGGTCAATGGCAGCCAATCTTTGACGATGTCATCATATCCTGGGAGGGGGTTACCGTGGGGACAGGTTTGGGGATGCCCCAATTCGTCATCAAGGGCGTTTTCGGCGTCTTCAGAAATGGCATGTTCCAGGTTATGCGCCTCAGCATGTAGCCTGGACCAGGGTAACATTCGTTCCACCATCCATTCCATAAGCATGTGTTTCCGGACGACCATCTTTGCGTTGGACCAGCCAACTTCGGTGAGGTGCGTGCCGGTTTCGTCCATGGTAATCAGGCCATCGCGAACCATTCGTTTGAGGGTATTGGTGACAGTCGGAGGTGTGACTTCGAGTAGTTCAGCCAGACGTGCTCCAACAATTGGCTCATTGTCCCTTTCAATCACATAGAGCAACGATAGATAGTCTTCGATTGTCTGACTGGGTTTGATCTGATCTGTCATTTTTATTTGTCTGAAAATTATTTTATCATCATTAATATGCTTGATTAATATAAATTATTAGCATATACTAACACATGTAATTTAGTCGTGTTGATATTCATTATATCAACTCTTTGCTGGAGGATGCAATGTTGAAAGCGAGCGATCAAAAAAAGCTCTCCCAGATCCATGAAGGAGAAAAGGTAACCATCAATTCGCTTCACGAAGGGAATGAACTTAATCGTCGTTTGACTTCACTTGGTTTCACACCGGGAGTTGATATTGAGATCATGCAAAATTTTGGCCGCGGTCCGATGATCGTTAAAGTCAGGGGAACAAAAGTAGCGATAGGTAGGGGAGAAGCAGAAAAGATCAAGGTTGATCGGTGGAAGAATGAGTGATTGTCATTCACCGATGCCGATTACTAACGGGGGAAAACAGGAGCAAGCATTCATTGGATTGAAAACAATTGCATTGGCTGGTCAACCCAACATGGGGAAATCGACGCTCTTTAACTTACTCACGGGATTGAATCAGCATGTAGGAAATTGGCCCGGGAAAACGGTTGAACAGCGTAGTGGTGTTTTTTCATTCAACGGGAGCCAATTCAACCTTATTGATTTGCCCGGTACTTACAGTCTGACTGCCAATTCACCAGAAGAGGTGATTGCCAGGGAGTATATCTTGCGCGAAAAGCCATCTGCGGTGATTGCCGTGGTGAGCGCTGCCAATCTTGAAAGAAGTCTGTATCTTGTCTCTGAATTGGTCGGATTACCGGTTCCAGTTGTACTTGCATTGAATATGATGGATGTAGCCGAACACGAAGGAGTCAGGGTCGATCCGATCGCGCTGGAACATGAACTGAACATCCCGGTGGTAGCCATCACGGCTACAAAGGCGCAAGGGGTAAAAGAGCTGATGCATGTCACTATCGAGATGATGACCAGCCCTAAACGCTGCGCAGGGATGTCACCGAAGCTTCCATTGGAAATCGTTAATGAACAGGTTGCCATCCAGGAGATCCTTGTTGGTCATTTACCCGAGATCTATCCCATCGAGTGGGCAGCGCTCAAATTGCTGGAAGGCGATGTGGAGATCACGAGACTGGCAAAATCGGTCTTATCAGAAGATGCCTGGCAAGAGTTACACAAGATTTTGGCTCGTAACGACAGCGCTATGGTGCAAATCGCTTCAAGCCGGTATGAGTGGATTGGTAAGATTATCCGCGCAGCGGTGATGCGGCCAAAAGTAGGGCAGATTGGTGTGACTGAACGTCTGGACCGGGTTGCCACGCATCCGGTCTGGGGATTGGTATTGTTGGCGCTAATTTTAGGATTCGTATTCTGGTTGACGTTCACCATTGGCGCGCCGCTTCAAAAATGGTTAGAAGCAAATGTAGTGGTTAAATCGGCGGAATGGGTTAAGGAGATTCTCTCAGACGCACCTGCATGGTTGAGTGGATTACTGGCGGATGGTGTGGTTAAAGGGGTGGGATCAGTAATCACCTTTCTGCCGATCCTGATTATTTTCTTCTCGTCTTTTGGTTTCTTGGAAGATATTGGATATTTGGCTCGCGCGGCTTACGTGATGGATAACATCATGCACATGATGGGGTTGCATGGAAAATCCTTCTTGCCGCTCTTTCTCGGGTTTGGCTGCAATGTTCCGGCTGTGATGGGTACACGCGTGATCGATTCGTGGCCAGCGAGGTTGCTTACCATTTTAATCGCACCGCTGATCCCTTGTACCGCCAGGATGGCAGTGGTCGCGTTCCTGGCTCCAGCTTTCTTCGGAAGCAATGCGATCTTCGTATCCTGGGGGTTGGTACTGCTCTCCCTGGTTTTATTGGTGGTTATGGGGGTTTTGTTAAACAAGCTCATCTTCAAAGGCGAGCGTTCAGCATTCATCATGGAGATGCCTTTGTATCACATCCCTAACTCGCGGACAGTTGGTTTACTTGTGTGGCAGCGGTCACTATCATTTATTAAGAAAGCTGGCACGGTGATCCTGACGGTGTCCGCGCTAATCTGGGCGCTGTCCTATTTTCCAGGTGGTGAATTGAATACAAGCTATCTTTCCCAGGCGGGTAAATTCCTAGAACCTGCCGGAAAATTTCTCGGCTTTGATTGGCGCATGACGGTAGCTTTGCTTACTTCCTTCCCAGCGAAGGAAAATGCCATTGCCACGTTGGGTGTGCTGTTTGGAGGTTCCTCTGATGCCGGTCTGACCCAGATGCTGGCGGCAACGTACAGTCCGGCTTCGGCGTTGTCTTTTTTAGTAGTGACCATGTTGTTCATTCCCTGCATGGCAACCATCGCTGTTATCAAACAGGAAACCGGATCGTGGAAATGGCCGCTGGTCAGCATCGGCATGTACCTGGTGCTTTCCATTTCTGCTGGAGCGTTAGTCTATCACCTGGCTCTGGCGATGGGAGGTTGAAATGTTTGGATTGTTGATGGATGAGATCAAAAAAGGGGGTACGCTAGAAGTAAACCAGTTGGCAAGGAGATTAAACACCACTCCACAATTGGTGGAAGTGATGATCGAACATCTTCAAAAGAGTGGGGTGGTCAAGCAATATGAATCATGCCGTGATGGTTGTTCGGGATGTCTGTTTTCTTCCGTTTGTGATCATAAAAAGGGGAGTGGTGTGACGCAGCTCTGGCAATATGAGGTAAGTGAATAAGGTGGAAAAAAGACGCCAGGTCGACCGATAAGCCGTATTCTGTCGATCAGGCATGTTTGCCGAAGCACGTTGCCTGAAAGGATGACCATCTATCTAGGCTGAACGTTACCGCTCAGCTCAAGCAGCCTACCCGGAACTTGAAGGAAAACGAGCCGCTTCCCGCCATCCGAAGATGGACCTTGTCCCTGCTTGGCCTTGCTCCCATCGAGGGTTGCCTGGCCGCCGCATTACTGCGGTCGCCGGTGGTCTCTTAAACCGCCGTTTCACCCTTGCCCTTGCGGGCGGTATGTTTCTGTGGCCCTGTCTGGCAGGTTCTCCCGAAGGATCCCCGCCCCGGGTGTTACCCGGCGATGCGCTCTATGGAGTACGGACTTTCCTCGAAACACTAAGGTCTCGCGGTCATCTGGTCAACCTGGCAGAATGATAATACCTGTTCAGGATGGAAACGTCAACACGCAAAAAATGCCATTCATTGTTTTTATTAGAACAATTTAATGTGATACCGTCATCCAATTCTGTGAGATGTATAATCGGCATCTTTAGACAGTCATTGTTACTCACACTCTTGGGAGCTTTACTCATGGTCATCGCGTTAAAAATCCTCTATTCGATCAGTTTGGTATTATTGTTCATATTTAGTATGAACAGCTTGGTGCTCAGCTTGCTTTACTTGATTAACCGTAAGAAGGTCTGGGGGGTGAATACACCCGAGATGAAACGGGAATGGCCGAATGTGACCATTCAATTGCCGATCTTTAATGAGCGGTATATGGTCAAACGCTTGTTGCAAGCTGCGACCGCACTGGATTATCCCGCAGATAAGTTGCAGATTCAAGTGTTGGATGACTCCACTGATTCCACCCAAGATGTGGTGGCTGCTATGGTGTCTTCGCTGCGGTTGGAAGGCAAGAACGTGGTGCTACTACACCGTGATGACCGCGAAGGCTATAAAGCTGGTGCCTTGCAGGCAGGACTGGATTCTGCCACTGGGGAGTTCGTTGCCGTATTCGATGCTGATTTCCTCCCCAAAAAAGATTGGTTAAAGAAAGTGGTGCCATTTTTCCAAGACGAAAAGGTGGCATTTGTCCAGACCCGATGGGGTCACATTAACAACCGCTATAACCTGGTGACACATTTGCTCGGGATGGCACTGGACGCTCATTTCATCATTGAGCAGACTGCGCGGGCTGGATCCGGTTTATTGATGTCATTCAACGGAACTGCTGGTATGTGGCGGGTGAAAGCCATTGAAGAGGCTGGAGGCTGGCAGGGAGATACCCTGACCGAGGATATCGACCTCAGTTTCCGGACCGAGATAGCTGGATGGAAATACATTTACGCACCGGATATCGTCGTCATGTCAGAGCTGCCAGCGCAGATGGACGCATTCAAGAAACAGCAGGTCCGCTGGGTTAAAGGCAACCTGCAGGTCACGCGAAAACTGTTGGCCAAGCTCCTAAAGTCGGATATTCCATTCACCACCAAGCTGATGGGTGTTATTCATCTACTAATGCTCTTCATGCCCTATGCGGCTACCCTGACCACACTGGTCTTGACCTTCCCGATCTCCTTGTTGGCGCAGAAATTCCTGACCCTGTTCGGTTGGAGCATGCTGGGCTTTCTGGGTCCTATCTGCCTGTATTCATTTGCAAAATCCGAGTTCAATCCTAGCTTCTTAAAAAGGCTGGCTACCTTACCTGTTCTTTCTATGCTGGGTATGGGGATGTCAGTGAACTGCACCTGGGCGATCCTGACCGGCTTTTCTTCGAAACCGGGTGTGTTTGAACGGACGCCAAAATATAACTTGATGGATACCAGAGAAAAGTGGGTAAAGAACAGTTATGCCTTGCCGATCACACCGATCACGGCCGTGGAATTACTCATGTGCCTCTATCTCCTGGGCTCTTCTCTATACTTGTATTGGCAACATAAATTTGCCTTCCCGACCTGGCAGATCGTCGCTGCCATTTCATTTCTTCTGGTTTCAGGGGCAAGTCTGCTGCAATCGATCGAGCGGGCGCATTTCAAAGCTCACGAGAGAAGCCTTCAATCTACGCAGATATAATTCAACAAAAAGAGTGAGGTAATCCCCCTCGCTCTTTTGTTTTAATCGTCTATAATTCGCATTGATTTCCATGTCATTTTGACCTGGGTATTTAATCAGGTCATAAATCTATTCTAACGAGGGTCCTATGAGAAAACCAGTTGTTGCAGGGAATTGGAAGATGAACAAAACCATTGACCAGGCAAGCGCTCTGGTTCAAGAGCTGCTGCCGGGCTTGAAGAATGTTCCGGAAGTGGAAAGGGTGATCTGTCCACCGTTTACATCGCTGATGGTGCTTTCCGCTCAGTTGGCTGAAACTGGTGTTGGTTTGGGAGCTCAAAATATGCACTGGGAAGCTTCAGGCGCTTTCACAGGGGAAGTATCTCCCCAGATGGTAAAGGATTTATGCCAGTATGTGATCATTGGTCATTCGGAACGAAGGCAATATTTTGCCGAGACTGACGAAACCGTTAACAAGAAACTCAAAGCGGCACTGGCTATTGGTCTGACCCCAATCGTTTGCATTGGAGAAACACTGACTCAATACGAAGCGGGAGTAACGAAGGATGTTGTGACCCGTCAGGTTCTGGAGGGTTTGAAAGAAATCGATGCTGCCCAGGCTTCTCAGATCATCGTAGCTTATGAGCCAGTGTGGGCGATCGGTACCGGAAAGGCAGCAACACCAGAAGGTGCCAACTCTGTCCACCGTGACTTCATCCGCCCGGCTCTGGCCCAGTTATGGGGTTCAGCCATTGCTCAGAGTATACGCATCCAGTATGGCGGTTCGGTTACCGCCGCCAACGCGGTAGAACTCTTCGCACAGTCTGACATTGACGGAGCCCTGGTCGGAGGCGCCAGTCTGAAGCCAGACTTTATCAAAATTGTAGAAGCCGCCCGAAAGTAGACATGAAAAGCCCCCGGAATCCCGGGGGCTTTTTCTCTATTTAAGCGGTACCGAATTGGCGATCTCCCGCGTCACCAAGACCAGGGACAATGTAGCCATGTTCGTTTAGACGTTCATCCACGGCGGCCAGATGGATGGGGACATCCGGGCACATCTTATTCATTAGCTCGATTCCTTCAGGAGCGCCTATGAGGCCGACAAATTTAATTCTCTTAACTCCCCAGCGTTTGAGTACTTCCACGGTAGCAGTGGCGGAGCCGCCAGTAGCCAGCATGGGGTCAAGGATGAAGCACATGGAGACGGTCGGCTCGGTTGGAAGTTTATTGTAATACTCCACAGGTTTGAGAGTATTTTCGTCGCGATACAGACCAATGTGCCAAACCTCACCACCGGGTACCATGTCCCAGAAAGCATCCACCATTCCAAGTCCGGAACGGAGGATGGGAACCAACCCCACCTTGTCTTTAAGAGTGGAACCGGCTGTTTTCGTCAATGGGGTTTGAACGTCAGTCGGTTCCAATGCCATATCAGCGGTGGCTTCGTACGCTAAAAGCGTTGACAATTCTTTGACCAGTTCACGGAATTTTCGTGGATCGGTGGAAATATCTCGAAGGATTGCCAATTTATGAGCGATCAATGGATGAGAGGAAACGAAGACATTTTGCATAAATGCTCCTTAAGATTTTTTTTATTATAGCGTGAAAGTAAATGAGCGCGGTAAATCTTAAGCAATTATATTGAATTTCCAAGTTTCGCCGGATAAATCAACCTGTAATCTACGAGTATAATTTAGCGTATGGTGACACAATCAACGCGCATTACTGACCCCGAGATAAAGCCAGACGACCGTTTGGATCAAACCATACGGCCCAGTACCTTATATGATTTGATCGGGCAGGATCATGTCAAGGCCAACCTTGAGATCTTGATTGCCGCTGCCCGTCAACGGAATGAGCCACTTGATCATGTGCTGTTCTATGGCCCTCCTGGGCTCGGTAAGACTACATTGGCGCACGTGTTGGCAAACGAGATGGGCGTGAACATAAAGATCACCTCAGGGCCTGCGATTGAACGAACGGGTGATCTTGCTGCCATCCTGACAAACTTAAGAGCTGGTGATATTCTTTTCATCGACGAGATCCATCGACTGGGGAAAGCAGTTGAAGAAATTCTGTATCCTGCGATGGAAGATTATTCTCTGGATATTATTATCGGAAAAGGACCAGCAGCGCGGTCAATCCGCCTCAAACTGCCGCGCTTTACGGTGATTGGCGCGACCACAAGGCTGGCTCTCATCACCTCTCCACTGCGCGCTCGTTTTGGCGCGGTCTATCGTTTGGATTATTACGATCAGGCTTCTATGGAGAAGATCGTCAAACGCGCGGCTGGATTATTGAAGGTAGAAGCCGATGAGAAAGGCGTCGCAGAAATCTCCAGACGAGCCCGCGGTACGCCACGCGTGGCGTTACGGTTGTTGCGTCGTGTGCGTGATTACTCTCAAGTACGCGGCAATGGACAGATTGATGCCCATTGCGCCTCTGAAGCGCTCAACCTGCTCTCCGTGGACAAGCTTGGTCTGGATGACGTTGACAGGCGGGTGCTCCTGACGATTATCGACAAATATAATGGTGGACCGGTTGGACTGACAACGATCGCTGCTTCGATCAGTGAAGAACCCGATACTATTATGGATGTGGTTGAGCCCTATCTTTTGCAACTTGGATTCATCGACCGCACGCCGCAGGGTCGCGTGGCAACAAAAATGGCATACGAGCATTTGGGGAAAAAGTACACACAACAAAGCGAACAGCCCAGGTTGATCGAGTAAGCCCCATGAAGACCTCCGATTTTCATTACTACCTTCCGCCTGAGCGGATCGCTCAGACACCGATTGAACCGCGCCATAATTCCCGGTTGATGGTGGTTCACAGAGGTCAACCCGATTTCCAGGATGACATTTTCAAAAATATATCCGCCTATTTACACCCAAATGACCTGCTGGTAATCAACCAAACAAAGGTAATCCCAGCCAGAATCTTCGCGCATAAACCAAGTGGTGGAAAGGTCGAACTTTTACTCTTAAAACACCTTCAACCCGATACTTGGGAAGTATTGGTGGGTGGTAAAAAAATGCTTGTTGGGGCGCAAGCAATGATCGAAGGTGGTCCAACCGCGGAAGTGATCGAAGTGCTGGAAGGCAGCCATCGAATTGTCAAGTTTTCTGCACCGCTCGAGAATGTTTTACCCAGTGTTGGGGAGATGCCGCTTCCCCCATACATCCACGAGAAGTTGAAAAACCCTGACCGGTATCAAACAGTTTATGCCAGGCATAGCGGTTCGGCTGCCGCACCAACTGCTGGCTTACATTTCACACCCGAGTTGATGGCAGAGTTGGAATCACAGGGAATTCGCTTTGCCAGAGTCACTCTGCACGTTGGGCTAGATACCTTCGCCCCGGTGACAGAAGATGACCCTGAAACGCATCAAATCCACACGGAGTGGTGTGAGGTGACACCGGAAATGGCACAATTGATCAACGAGACTCACGCCAATGGTGGCCGTGTCATTGCTGTGGGCACGACAAGCGTGCGAACGTTGGAATCCGCTGCTGCTGCCAGCGAAAAACCCCACACTGTTGCTCCTATCAGTGGACCGACCAGTCTGTTCATTCTGCCGGGTTATCAATTCCATATTGTGGATGCGATGATCACCAATTTCCATTTGCCTGAATCCACCCTGATCATGCTGGTCAGTGCCTTCGCGGGGCGAGAGACGATCCTTTCAGCATACGCGGAAGCTGTAAAACGGCAGTATCGCTTCTATTCTTTCGGCGACGCCATGTTGATCTTGTGATGAACGATACTGATTTGCACTCTCTTTTTACCGATCATACAAAAGAAGTAATTGCCTGCGAACTTTGTCCGCGTCTGGTCGAGTATCGGCAGGAGGTTGCCAGAGTCAAAAGGCGCGCCTTTCGCGACGAGGAGTACTGGGGAAGGCCGGTTCCGGGTTTTGGTGATGAAAACGCCAGGGTCCTCATCGTAGGACTTGCTCCCGGTGCCCACGGTTCAAATCGTACCGGCCGCATGTTCACCGGCGATGATTCAGGTAAGTTCCTCTATTCCGCTTTATTTCGCGCTGGATTTGCCAACCAGCCTCACGGATTGAGCCGCGATGATGGATTGAAGCTGCGTGATATCTATATCACGGCTGTCGGGCGCTGCGCTCCTCCCGATAACAAGCCAACCAATCTCGAATTGAAGAATTGCCAACCATTCCTGCTGCAAGAGATGGATCTTTTAACAAACCTGCGGGGAATTGTCGCGCTGGGAAAAATTGCCTACGATGTCATGGTCAAGATTTTGATTGCACGGAATTACAAAATGCCCGCAATTCCGTTTTCACATGGAAGTTTCTGTCAAAATAGTGAAACAGGATTCTGGTTGCTAGGCAGTTATCACCCGAGCCGGCAAAACACCCAGACACGACGCCTGACTGAAACGATGTACGATGACCTCTGGCGCGTGGTTCGTCAACAACTGGAGAAGTAATCATGAAAGCAAAATCAAACAATAAAGGAAAACCTCGAGAGACAACTCTTTTACGTAATAGTTTGATCGTCCTTTCTGCCATCCTGCTTGTATTGGCGGTCGGGTTCATTCTGTGGGGAGAGACGCCGGCCAGTCCCATGCCTGAAGCTCTCAACGCTCTCGAATCGGATGATCAGGTGAGAGTGGATACCGGAGCTTATCTTACTTTTAGCCCAGTGGATCAACATTACTCAACGGGTTTCATTTTTTACCCCGGTGGCCGGGTCGATTACCGGTCATACGCTCCCATGGCGCACGCTCTGGCTACTGAGGGCTACCTGGTAATCATCCCGCGCATGCCGCTGAATCTGGCGGTTTTTGGCATCAACAAGGCGGAACAGGTAATCAACGCGTATCCCCAGGTGACACACTGGGTGATCGGAGGGCATTCACTTGGTGGATCGATGGCAGCGCATTACCTGTACCAGCATCCGGATCAAATCGAAGGATTGGTACTGCTGGCTTCTTATCCGGCATCCAAAGACGATCTGACCAGATATGCAGGAAAGGTGCTTTCGATCTCCGGTTCGCTGGATGGGCTGGCCACGCCAGAAAAGATCGATTCTTCAAAGCTTTTGCTTCCTGTCTCGACGCAGTATCTGGTGATCCAAGGTGGAAACCATGCCTTCTTTGGCTGGTATGGCGACCAATCCGGTGATAACCCTGCCACGATCACCCGCAAGGTTCAGCAACTGACTGTGCTGCTCGCCATTCTGCCGATCATGCAAAGCGTTTCAGGAAACGAATAGACCAGCATGATAGATCAACCGCCCACAAATGACAAATTCAGGCTTGCGGACCCTGACAGTCGGTTTATTGATATCCAGGGTGTGTCTGTTCACTACAAAGAAGTGGGTGAAGGAAACCCCGTTTTTATCTTCCTTCACGGCTTTGCGGCCAGCCTCTTTTCGTGGCACGATGTGATGCGGCCGTTGGCAGTACATGGCAGAATGATCGCTTATGACCGCCCGGCTTTTGGATTAACAGACAGACCAATTATTGAGAATTCGAACAAGATGAATCTATATGGGACCGAAGGTCAGGTTGAGATGCTTCGGAACTTAATGGATGCCCTCGGAGTGGAAAAGGCATCCATTGTTGCCCATTCTGCCGGAGGTACTGTGGGGATGGCATTTGCTTTGAAATATCCTCAGAATGTACAGGCGTTGATTCTTGTGGGACCAGCAGTGTATCTCTATTCGCCAGTACCCAGTTGGGCAAGTCATTTCCTTAACAAAAAATCAGCGCGGATATTTGGTCAGGCGCTTATTCATCCCACTCGCGCATTCACGCGTCAAATGCTCCGTCAAACCTGGCATGATCCTTCACGGATCAGCGAAGAGATTGTAAGTGGATATAAAAAACCCTTCCTGTTAAAGGGATGGGAGGTTGGATTGTGGGAATTCAGTCTGGCACCACATGTAAAAAACCTTTGGAAACGGTCGAATGAATTGAAAATGCCTGTACTGGTCATCGCTGGAGATGATGACAGGGTGATTCCCACCCGGCATAGTAGACGTCTGGCAGAGATTATCCCCGGAGCGAATTTTCAACTGGTCAAAGCCTGTGGGCATGTGCCCCAGGAGGAGAAACCAGAAGAATTTGTGACGATTGTCAATGAGTTTGTATTACAGCTAAAAAAGCTAAAATAATTTTTCAATTCTTAATAAGAAGGTGGGACAATTCACAAATTACCCTCACCACGTTTGAATTCCCTGGAAATTTAGCTGCAGCTTTCAGTGTTGCCCCATCGGCATAATGAAAAGTATTACTCAACTTGGCTTCAACGCGAAGTAACTCGTTGTATTTGGCAACGCGGTCGGAACGGGTAGGGGCAACGGTATTATCTGGCAGGCGTTGTAAGTAAAAGTGATGGTGGAGTTATCGGTCTCACTGGAGCGGTGAAAGGTGCCATTACGGTGGCAGGTTTTGAGAATATCGATGATCTTTGTGAATTGACTTATCTGTTTAACTTTTATGAGGAGGGAATTGTAAGCGTTTTCTTTTACTCGTCTTCTTTGCGTGGGTTGTAAACGCGGGAATCTTCTTCGAAGAACTCGAATGTATTAGGTTAAATGTGAAGTAACCTGTTCATTAGCTTTCTATCCTGCCTTCTCTATGGTTCCTCGACTTAGTTTATTGCCTTCTTTGTTGGCTTTTAGAGCTGGGATATGATCACTTTCATTGCCGACGAGAGTAACATAACCGTGGGTTCTAAGATCACCCTTGAGGGAATCGTAGTTATCAGCTTATCTGAGCAGGCCATCTGCCAAGGTGAGGGCTTTGAACAGGATGACCATTAGGTCCTGGGCGTTGGTAAATTGCCAGTTGGTGTAGGAGCCGTCGTTGAAGAGACTTGTTAAGATTATGGTTCAAGTATGTCTGGAGGATCGATGAAAGGCACATTGGCATTGACGCAGGCTGCGCGCATGAAAGCTACGAACAAAGGATGGGGGCGGGTGGGCCGAGATAGGAATTCGGGGTGAAATTGTGTTCCAAGCATGAAGGGATGATCGATTAATTCAGCGATCTCAACCAATCTGCCGTCGGGTGAAAGGCCCGAAAAACGCATCCCATTCTCAATAAATATTTCCCGATAATTGTTGTTGAATTCAAAGCGGTGGCGGTGTCGTTCATCCACAGATTTTTTGTTGTAAGCCTTGCGAGCGATCGTGCCTGGCTGGAGCATGCACGGATAAAGACCAAGTCGCATGGTTCCACCTTTATCGGTTACGTTTTGCTGATCCGGCATCAGGTCGATCACCGGGTTGGCAGTGGAATGGTCAAATTCAGAGGAGTTGACGTCTTCCGTGCCAAGGACCTCTCTGCCGAAATCAACCACCATCAACTGCATGCCGAGGCACAGTCCAAAGTAGGGGACTTTGTTCGTTCGGGCGAAATGCGCTGCCATGATCTTTCCCTCGATACCGCGACTACCGAACCCGCCTGGAACGATGATGCCGTGTGTTCTTTCCAGTACGTCCATTGAACGTCCTTTTTCCAGATCGGCTGAGTGAACCCATTGCAGATCCAGTTCGACACCAAGCGAAAGCGCGGCATGCTTAAGGGCTTCACGGACGCTGATATAGGCGTCGTGAAGTTCTACATACTTACCGACGAGTGCTACCGAGACTGTTGGTTTTTCCTTTTTTGTTTCTAAAACTAATTTTTGCCATGCTGACCAGTCCGGAGCGTGTGGGGGAGTGAGGTTAAGTCGTTCCATCAAATATTCAGCGACATGGGCTTTTTCGAGCATTAACGGTATTTCGTAAAGGACGGGGGTGGTAACCATGGGAATGACCGCGCGTTTTTCTACATCGCAAAATTGTGCGATCTTATCAGAGATCGCGTCTTCCACCGGAACATCGCTGCGCGCAACGATGATGTCAGGTGAAATACCATAGGAGCGCAATTCGCGTACCGAATGCTGTGTTGGTTTGGTCTTTAATTCTTCAGTGGCACCAATGAGGGGTAACCAGGTGACATGGACAAATATGGTGTTCTCTCGACCGAGATCAGTTCGTAATTGACGAAGTGATTCAACGAAAGGCAGACTTTCAATATCACCAACAGTACCACCCACTTCGACAAGAACGATTTCTGCGCCGGTGGTTTTAGTCACCAGGCTGATTCGGCGTTTAATCTCATTGGTGATATGGGGAATCACCTGGATGGTACCACCCAAGAAATCTCCACGGCGTTCAGCGCCAATTACCTCCGCGTAAACCTGACCGGTGGTCACGTTACAGACGCGATTGAGCCTGACGTCGATAAATCTTTCATAATGACCAAGATCTAGATCTGTTTCCGTTCCATCATCAAGCACAAAAACCTCACCATGCTGGTAAGGACTCATAGTTCCAGGGTCGACGTTGATATAGGGATCAAGTTTTTGAACAGCGACTTTGAACCCTCGTTGCTTTAGGATTCTTCCCACTGCTGCGGCTGTAACCCCCTTTCCAACCGAGCTGACGACACCACCTGTGAAAAAGATATACTTTGCTGTCATGGTTTACTCCTGCCAGTATTCGTCGTTAAAAGAAGTGAGGAGGGTCGTTTTCACGACACCTCCTCACAGGATGGTATGATCTCTTGTGGTTGAATTTGCATCCTTGATTCCATTTTCCACACTTCTTTATTTATTTATCATACCAGAACATTTTCAATATTGCTTAAAAAGAAGCCATCCCTTGGAAGGGATGGCTGTAGAAGGTTAGTTGGTTTGAACTTTATTCTCAAGGGTACGGGAGAGCAGATCTTCCTGCTCTTTGGAGACCGCCTTGGATTTCTTTTCCTCAGCTTTTTTCTTCTTATCTTTTGCCTTCTCCATTGCTTCGCGAATGGCGATTTCCATGTAGGTTGGTTCATCCTCGGCAGGGGGTTCATTCACTGAGGCGAGCAGAGCGGTATTGTCTTCTTCGTCTCTGCGACGTGGCTTACGAGAAGATTTCTTATCTTTACGCGGACCAGCTTCAGTGCGGGAAGGACCAGCAGCTTTCGGTTTTTCTTTGACTTCTTCTTCAGGCTCGGGTAGAAGAGCTTTCATGCTCAACTTGATCTGTTTCTTTCGGCGGTTGACATCGATAATGGCGACATCCACTTCATCGCCTTCCTTGACAACATCGGAGGGTTGCTTTACATAGCCATGAGCCATTTCGCTGATGTGGATCAAACCAGGTCTTTCGGCGCCAATTTCAACAAACGCGCCAAATTTTTCAAGACGAACAATCTTGCCTTTAAGTTGATTGCCTACCTTGATGTCACGCCATTCCAGATCGAGTGGGCGTACCATGGTCAACTCAACACGTTCTTCATTGTCTTTCTTGACAACTTTTTTCACCCAGACGTCTATCTTTTGACCTTCTGAGAGAACTTCAGTAACGCTCTTGAAGGGCTTGTTGTCTGGCGCAACGATCTGTGATACATGGATAACAGCCGGTTTCCCGGTCCCGATATCGATCACAGCTCCGGCCAGCTTTACTTTCAAAACTGTTCCGGTCAGTTGCATTTTTTGTCGCAATTCATTTGCGCGGTCGTTTTCGGCCACAACATTCGAGTCCATAACTTGCCTCTCCAAGGGTCAAATACCAGCGAAGATGGATTATACCCTCTGCATTGAATACTGTCAATTAAATATTTTTTTAGGTAATCCTATTAATATATTCTAATCTTATTGTGCTTTTTGAAGCAGAAGTTCAACCGCTTTTTCCAACTGGACATCATAGCCCATTTTGATATCTTCATCGGTAAAGTTAATGACATAATCCGGGGTTAGCCCGATTTTATCGATCTGATGTTTAAGGGGAGTTAACCAACGGGCAATGGTCACAGCTACGGCTCCTTGTTCGTCGTCGAGAGGAATCCAATATTGCACAGAGCCCTTACCATAGGTTTGGGTTCCAACAAGTATTGCCCGTTTGTAATCCTGTAATGCACCGGCTGTGATCTCGGAAGCAGAGGCAGAGTTTCCATCAACTAGAATCACCAGTGGAATTTCAGTCGCCAGGCCACCTTTTGTGGCATTGAAAGCCGTCAGATTGCCGGAATTATCTTCCTGGTAAACCACAACACCGTCACTGATGAATTGTGATACTACACTCACTGCTGTTTCTAGATACCCACCGCCATTCTCACGTAAGTCAAGGATGATCCCCTTTGGGTCCTCCGCAAGCAGGGTGGTTAGGGTTGTTGTAAGATCGGCAGTCGTATCCTGACCAAATGAGGACAACCTGATGTAAGCGATGTTTTCATTCAGAACGAGTGATGTGTTGCCCGGAAGATCTTCCTGTTTCAAAATCTTGCCTGTCACCGTTTTGTAGGTGATGGTTTCGCGGGTGATGGTAACGTCGAAGGTGGATTCAGGGTTGCTGCGGTGAATGGTCAGAACCACTGTAGTTCCAGCCTCACCTTTAACAGACTCGAGTACCACGCTGGGATCGACACCGGTGACATCCTTGCCGTCCACGGCAATGATCTCATCGCCGGCTTTCAGGCCAGCTTTTTCAGCAGGAGATCCTTCAAAGGTTCCCGTGATCGTCAAGAAATCGCCATTTACACTCACATAAGCGCCAATTCCACCGTATTTTCCAGTAAGAGATATATTGGCCGCATTATATTCAGCCTGCGTCATGTAGAGAGTATGAGCATCTCCCAGTGAACTCACCATCCCTTTGATGGCACCTTGCATCAGCAAAGTGTCATCCAAAGGTTGATCGATGTAATTCTGGTGGAGGATATCCCATGCCTGCCAGAACGGTTTGAAAAGGGTTGTCGTATCATTTTCTGACGCAACTGCCGTGGAAACTGTCGCTTGCAGGGGTGATTGTGATGGAATCAACCACCCAACGATAACCCCTGCCGAAAATGATCCAGCCAATAGGAACAGAGCAAGTAAAGTCAATAAAATGTTACGCGTGGTTTTATTCATGAAAACTCCTGATCGATTTATCCATAGTCTGTTTGTTCGATAAAAATTATCGTCAATTGAAATGGAAATATCTTAATTTGACTCCCGCAGTGGTAATACTTTGGGTAAGTCGATCAAACTATTAATAGCAGCATCAATACCATCTAAGCGATTTTCAGTTCCGATCTGGATCGTGTATAGCCCGATCTTTCTGGCTGCCTGGAGATTTCGCAAGGCATCATCGATCATTACGCATTCTGATGGATCGTCAACCCCGGCGATTTCCATCGCTTTTGAAAATGCCTGTACCTGTGGTTTGCAGAAGGGATTGATATCCTGGATGTCAATGATCTGATCGAAGCATCCTTCCAAACCCAATGAAAGGATCACCCGGTTGGCATGATTGGTGTCGGCGTTGGTAAAGATCACTTTACGCTGCGGATATTTCACCAGCGTTTTCCTCAACTCGGGATTTGGAGTCAAGTAATCGGCAACAGGTACATCGTGTACAAAATCCAGATAGTCTTTTTCATCGATATGGTATTGAGCCTGTAATCCCCGCATGGTGGTTCCGTGTTTCAGAAATAATTCTTTGCGAAGGGCTGGTACGATATCCGGTGATAATTTCATCCTTTCGATCATATAGAGATCGATTCGGACACGGATGGCTTCCCATAAACCCACTGTTGACGGATATAAGGTGTCATCCAGATCGATGAACAAGACTTTAAAACACATGCCAGAAGTATACCTTTTTTCGCTGGATGCTGCAGGAAATATCGCCGATGCTGATATATAATTTCTGAATATGAAAATTCATGTCTTGCCAGATGAAGTTGCCTCACAAATAGCAGCCGGTGAAGTAGTTGAAAGACCGGCTTCGGCAGTAAAAGAATTGGTGGAAAACGCAATCGATGCCGGCGCGAAACGCATTTCAATACGAATCTTGGGAGCTGGCCGGCAATTGATTGAAGTCAGTGACGATGGCAGCGGTATTTCGGCGGATGATGTCGAACTGGCCATTGCCCGTCACGCGACCAGTAAATTACAGAAAGCGGATGACCTTTTCCACATTGGAACACTTGGATTTCGAGGCGAAGCATTGGCATCGATTGCCTCCGTCTCGCATTTTGTTTTAACTTCGCGAGTAGCAGGGCAGGAAAGTGGCGATCGCGCTGTGATCGATGGTGGAAAACTGGTATCGATAGAGAAAAGCGGTGTCCCGGTAGGAACAGTTGTTACCGTTCAGAACCTTTTTTATAACACGCCTGCCCGTTTGAAATTTCTTAAACAGGAACAGACCGAGCGGCAACAGATCGATGGTTTGATCACGCGCTACGCGATGGCGTATTCAGGCATTTCCTTTACACTCGAACAGGAGGGAAAACCCATTCTACGGACCAGCGGGAATGGTAATCGAAGGGAAATCATTGGCCAACTGTATGGTGAAGAAATAGCGAGGCAGATGCTCGAAGTTGAATTTGAGGACAATAATATTGAGATAAAGGGGTTCATCAGCCCCATTTCATTGACACGCAGTAACCGGCGGGAATTAACCTTCTTCATCAACGGCAGGTGGATTCAGGATGTCATGCTTTCTTCTGCTTTGTTGAAGGCGTATCAAACATTCTTGATGGTTGGCCGTTATCCGATTGCCATCTTGTTTATTCAATTACCTCCCGAAGAGGTGGATGTCAATGTACATCCAGCCAAAGCGGAGATCCGTTTCAAACACCCAGATCAAATGTTTGCATTGGTACAGCGGGCCATTCGGCGTGGTTTATTGGCTTTTTCACCAGTGCCTCAAGTAAGTGTTAATACCTGGAAATTGGATCCGGATCGGGATATCCGCCAACTTGACTGGAATGCACGTTCAATCCACCCTGAACCACAGACACCATCAGAAATGTCAAACCGAGTTGAAGCGAGTGATACTCCTCAATCTACTGAGGAGACGAATTTTCCAGGAGCGACGATCCCATTACTCCGGTGGGTGGGGCAGATTGGAGGCACATACCTGATTGCCGAAGGACCAGATGGTCTCTACCTTATCGATCAACATGCTGCCCATGAGCGCATCCTGTTTGAAAAGATGACAGGCAAGCAAGGTAATTTGGAATCACAGGCGTTACTCGAACCACAGGTTTTTCAAATACCACCACAGACTTCAAGAATATTATCTGAAAGCCTGGAAATCCTCAAGAAACTTGGTTTTCAGGTTGAGGAATTTGGAAGCAATACCTTTCGAGTAAGCTCTGTTCCAGCGATCTTTACCGGAGCTGACCCGGTGGCTGTCGTCCGTAGTGTTGTGGAAGATTTCGAAGAGGATGAGACACCATTGGCAGGGCAATTGGAAGCCAGACTGGCTGCTCGAATTTGCAAAAGGATGGCGGTGAAGGGGGGGCAAATTCTCTCTACCGAGGAACAGAAGCAACTCATCCACGATCTGGAGATGTGCGTTTCACCCCGAACTTGCCCACATGGGCGGCCGACCATGGTTCATCTTTCGGTGGATTTATTGGAAAGGCAATTTGGCAGACGGGGAGCAAGGTAACTAGAAAAAGAACCCCCTAGGGGTTCTTTTTTTCATTTGCGAATGTGTTCGTGAATGATCTCTGTAAGCCGCATCAATTGCTGGGCAACCAACCCTTCCGGTTGAAGATTATACATTGGCGCGTGTTTCTGCGAAGCCTGGTTGGCCAATTCCGGAGCAGGAGGGATCATGACAGAAATCGGCATTCCGTCCAATTCTTCGGTAACCTGCATGGATGACATTTGAATGTCAGCCCGCACGCGGTTGAATAATACCAATTCTATCATCTTGCCGCCTGTGATATTGCTGGTGTTCAATTGCTCGATGAACTTCTTGGTCCTTTTTACAGTGACCAACTGAGGTTCGGTCAAGATGATGATCTCATCCATCTTACGGCAAATCTTGTCAAAACCAGGCAGAAAACCAGTACCGATATCGAAAAATGTAGGAACTTTCATCAACGCGATCGCATTGATGATCGCCTGGATCTTATCGGCGTATCCAACGAAATCCATGTTACCGAAATTTACCGGAGCAAGCAACAAGCGCGTTCCAAATCCGGTACTTACAAGGCTCTGCTCAATGAGTTGAGCATTAATTTCAGACGGTTTACGCTGCAGAAGATTGTTCAGGCCTTCGGCGTTATTGAAACCCAGGTCAGGTCCCCATGTACCCTGGCCGGGGCGTAGTTCAACAGCGATGGTAGGTGCTTTCGTAACCTGCGACATACATGCCGCTAAATTGAGCGCCATCGATGAACAACCCATACCGCCACGACAGGCTGTGACTCCTACCAGATATCCTTTTTCAGTGATCACTTCCGAGGCTGGTCGGCTCCGAGTGCGAGAAAGTAGTGCTTTTATGTGTGCAACCAATTCAGCTGGGTGAACCGGTTTGGTCAAATAGTCGTCGACGCCAGCATCATATCCGGCGACCTTGTCGTCTACCTGGCTTTTGGCTGTGAACATCAAGATCGGTGTGGATGAGGTTTCGCTCATGCCGCGCAACTGTTTGGTTACCTGATAGCCATCCATATCGGGCATCATGATATCCAGAACGATCAGATCGGGCAATTCCGATTGGGCCATCGCGATCGCCTGCGTCCCGTTGCTGGCAGCAGCAATCTCGTACCCTTGCCGCTGCAGCATCAAGCCAACAAGGCGTAAGGTTTCAACATCATCATCGACGATCAGAATTTTTTCTGGCATGGCACACCTTTACCTATTCATCGAAAGTCTAGCATAAAAAATTACTATAAGCAAGTAAAAATTTAATATAATTCAATTGCCATGCGCTATAATCGCAACATGGATTTCGTTAGTTTAATGAAAACTCTGGATGAAGAATGTGCTTTATCCAAAGATGCCCCAATCGTTGTTGGCGTATCAGGTGGGCCAGATAGCCTTTGTCTGCTGCATATATTGCATCGGCTAAACTATTCTCTGTTGGCAGTTCACGTAAACCACCAGTTACGACCTGAAGCTGATGAAGAAGAAGAATTTGTGAAGAGATTTGCTTTATCCATGCAGGTTCCTTGTATTTGCATGCATGTTGATGTAAGGTCCTATTCCGAGAAGACAAAACTATCGGTTGAGGAAAGCGCACGTCATCTGCGCTATGAATGTCTTTTTACGCAAGCTTCAGATTATCACGCGCAAGCAATCGCGGTGGCTCATCAGGCGGATGACCAGGTGGAGACTGTAATGATGCACATCTTGAGGGGGTCAGGGCTCGGTGGAATTAAAGGTATGTCTTTTCGTTCTTTCCTGCCAACTTATTCCAGATCAATTCCTGTTGTTCGACCATTACTCGGTTTGTGGCGGAATGAGATTGAGCACTATTGTGATGAAAACGATCTTCATCCATGCACTGATATAACCAACAGCGACCCCCGCTATTTCAGGAACCGTATCCGCCTGGAACTGATGCCTGAGCTTGTAACCTACAATTCACGCGCGAAAGAACATCTATGGCAACTCTCTCATTTGGTACAGGAAGATGATTCTTTGCTTGAAAATGAGACGATTAAGGTACTACAAAATCTTGTGATAAATGATGGAGAAGGATTTTACACATTTTTTATTCAGGATTTCTTGATACAGCCGTTGGCAATCCAGAGACGGGTTCTAAGAGATTTCATGGGAAGAATTCGCTCCGATTCGCGTGATATCGGCTTTGAACCGATAGAAAATGCAATCCGTTTCCTGAAGGATGAGAAAGCACTGGGAGATTGGCAGCTTCTGGATGATCTGTGGATCACGCGAGTCGACGAGTCGAAAGGCATGATTTACACAGGTGGCGCGGATTTTTCAATTTTATGGCCGATTTTAGAGAGGGATGTGTTGCCTTGTGCTTTGAAAGGAACTACAAAGATAAATAAACATTGGGAACTCCAGACAGATGTTGTTGATAAGGGAAGTACGTTTTCTACCAATCAAAGTGACAATGAAACCTGTTTCGATCTTTCCGAATTAAAAGAAGAACTTTACCTGCGTGTAATCAAAACAGGCGAGAGGATCCACCCATTTGGTGGGAGCCTGATCACTCAGAAAACAAGCGACTTATTCATCAATAGGAAGATCCACAGAAAAGCCAGGTCAAGATGGCCAATTCTATGCTGTGGAGAGGAAGCCCTTTGGGTTCTTGGGGTAAAAAGAACGCAATACGCGCCAGTAACGGCGCAAACGGAACGGGTTCTGGTAATTCGGTTGGTAAAATTGGATTAACTTTCAGAAAGCTGTTTTAACTTTAATCCGATCTCCCGCCACTGGATTTTTGATATCCCCAGTTTTTGACGGATGATTTCCTTATCTTCGCCGGCCCGCCAATCATTCAATGCGCAGGTCCACCGGCACATATCAAAGGAAAGATGTTTGCTGAGGCCAGCATCCTTGCCAATGTCTTCCAGTAGATATTCAAGGCGGCGTGGTGACCAGGGGAACACACGGTCTGTCGGGTGATATTGAACTTCATATTCACGATAGATGCTAATCCATTCATCTGACAATGAGATTTTGCGTTCCTTAAAACGATTCGCAGAGTTGGTATATCGCACATAGAGGTACGGACTGGCTGGGTCGCTGATCTCGAGGTGGTTAACTTTAAGAGCGAGGCATTCCCCTTTTTTTATTCCAGTGGTTAGCAATAATTCGAGCAACGTGATGGGGCGGGCATCAGGTTTGATTGCTGTCCGATATTTCATGGCTATTTGCGTAACCTTAAATTGCTCCTCCATTGTCAACACTTCAGGTAATGGGCTGATCACCGATTGCTGCAATAGCTTTTCCGCGGGGTCGGAGTCGATTCGACCGGATAAGAGAAGCCAACGAAAAAATGACTTCAGCGAGGTAATACGGCGAGATAGACTTTTAGGACTGCACGGAACATCCCGGTCTTTTTTAAGCCATTCTAGAAATTGGTTTAAATCTTCAGTGGTGATACTGCCAACGCTAGTTTCCGGCGGCAGGTAACGGGTCAGTAATGTTAAATCACCAACAAAGGCTTTAACGGTGTAGCGTGATCTGCCCTGATCATTTAAGAATGCTTGCCAGATCTGGATGGCGGGGATAAGTGGTGTATTGGAAGTAATGTGCATATCTGCAGGTAAATTCATCTTCTTACCCTCACATTCTTTCGTATAGCTTATTATTCAGTTTACATGAATCGGGGAGAGATGTCAATCGGTTACTCTGACAGCGCTTGATAGATGACTGACATAACCGCGTACTCATCAGGAACAAGAACCATCGCACCAGATCCGGGCACAATGTAGTTATAAGTCTGCTCGGCTCCGATCGCGTATCGTCTGATCAGAGAGGTATTATTTGCCAGTTCACTGGCGAGGGGAAAAAGCGAAATGATCGTATTTAATGGGAGATTCGTTTCAACACTAGTTGTGAACTGGGTATACAACTCAGAAGCTCGATTTGCCGCTCCAAGGCTCATCAATTTCAGAAACATTGCTTGCAACACTTCTTGAGCCCGGCGGGTACGATCAAAATCACTACTTGAGTGGCGGCTGCGAACATACCAGAGGGCGGTTTCACCATCCATATGGTTTGAACCCGCGGGAATCGTACAATAACCCATTCCATCGACGCGACTGCGCACATCGCATTTATCCTTCAATGTCACAGCGGCATTTACATCGATACCGCCTAGGGTATCGATAATCCCTTTAAATCCATCAAAATTGGTCATGACATAATAATCGGGTGTGAATCCGAAGTTCTGTTGGAGTGTGGCGGACAATAAAGCGAAACCTCCGTATTCTTGAGCCGTATTAATCCTCTCCATGCCAACGCCAGGGATCGAAACATATAGATCGCGAGGAAAAGAAAGAAAGGTGGCGGTACCCGATTGTGGGTTCAGCGTAAGTAGAATGATCACATCGGTACGGAAACCTTCATAAGGACGATAATCCGACCCAAGAACCATGATACGAACCTGACCGGTGGGCGGTGTGATATTTTGCTGCGACATGGTCGGGTAGACCGTATATAACGGGGTAGGGGTGGCTTGTTTGGTGGGCTTGACTGTGGCGGATGGGACGAATTGCGTCTTGGTTGCAGTTGGCGCGAGAGGTTGAAAGGGAGTTGGTGATGGTTGAAGGTTGGGATCTTGATTAATTAAGATCGAAGTGATGGGAATTACCGTTGGATTTTGCTGGGACAACGCACCGGAACATCCGGATAATAAAAAGATCAGTGCGGTTATCAGCAAAGGGAGTTTCTTCATGGATATATTCTAACCTGCGCAGGTTTCAAAGAATAGGGGATTCATTTACTAGTTCACGCAATCAAAGGTCACTTCAAAAACACTTCCAAAACCAATGGCGTTTGAGAGTCTGAACTTGCAACCTGCTTTCTGAATCAAGTCAATCAGGTTATTGAATTCGCTGTTATCGATTGCCAGACCGGCGATATTGCCGGGGGTATTATCCCTTTGATAGGGGAATAATTTTTTCATATCACTTTCATGAATTCCGGGACCGCCGTCACGAACTTTGAGAGTGATCTTCTTTATCGTCACGATATCTTCTAAATAAGCAGTGATGCAGATCGCTCCATCTTTGGGTGTGATTTTTAGAGCATTCAGTACAATTCTTTCGATGATCTCTGTTAGTTCTTTTTTCGTTCCTGATACTTCCGGTAACTCATCTGGAATCTCCATTTGAAGGACGATCTGTTTTTTCTGGAGCAGATATGAATTCCTAAAAAGGATATCTTCAAGGATAACATGGAGATCTTGACCTTTTTGGTCAGTTTCGTTGGCGATCATATTTGCAAAAGCATTTTTCTCAAACAGATCCATCAATTCGCGGATTTGGTTGGTCGATTCAATTATGTGATCAACAAATTTTCGTTGTATCGAACCCAGAACTCCAACTGACTCAGATAAAAGCAACTCACAGTAATTGGATATTGTGTTTAATGGAATGTAGATCTCTTTCAATTCTTCTGCCAATTTTGCAATATCTTTATTTTCGGTAGCAAGAGTTTTCTTGGCTGAATTCTTGTACACGGTTAATTTCATGTTCGCATTTGCGAGCGCATTTTGCAGATGGGCAATTTCTTCCAGGGTCAAATGCAACTCTGATTCCAACTTTAAGTTTTCATCTTTAAGACGATAGATATCATTCTGAGGCGAAATGGGAGAATTTCGTTTGGGGTGATTCTGAATCATAGAATTTTGATTTCTCTCAGGAATGATCGCCATTTGTCCCTCTTTTGACTTAATGCAAATACCATGCCAAATGGAACTGCAAGAAATATTATAGCATCATCATATAAATTGAAAGCAAGGAGTGGATTTGCTGCTTTATCACGTGAACTCGTTGCAAAGGTTGACATCTATTCAGAATTTGGTAGAATTCAACTCGAAATTAGCCGAAGTGGCGGAATTGGCAGACGCGCTACGTTCAGGGCGTAGTGGGCATTACGCTCGTGAGGGTTCAAATCCCTCCTTCGGCACTTGACCCGCAGTGATGCGGGTTTTTTTATTGCTTGTTTCAAAATTGCGATTGAGGTAAACTTAAGTCATGGAACCTGCGAAGAAGAAAAAGAGACTCGCTATTGATCCTAAGAAGATCGGATTCGCTGTTGCAGCGGTCGTTCTTTTTTTTCTGGTAATGGATTTGAATAACCGCCTTAATGAATTATCCAGATTAACAGCTCAGCGTGACGACGCTCAACAGGTTGTTAATAACCTGCAATCGACATTGAATGTTCTTGATACACAGATTGCTTATGCAACGTCTGAAGGTGCAGTGGAACAATGGGCATACGAAGAAGGTCACATGGTCAGGGAAGGTGAGAATCTGGTTATTCCACTAAAACCTGAAGGAGCAACCCAGGCACCGCTGGTGGTTGCCACGAATACACCAAAAACGGTGTCCAACTGGGAAATCTGGCTGGCTTTATTTCTCGGAAAATAGAAAAAACTCCATTCAGGAGTTTTTTTGTTTTTGAATGCTGATCATCGTGATGTCATCGGATACTGGTTGATTTCCTCGGAAGTCGTTTAATTCCTTCTCGATATAATCCAATAGACTAACTCCATTCTGGTTTACTCCGTTTCTAATTGCTTTTATCAAGCGAGTTTCACCGAATAGTTTTTCGTCGGGGGCAAATGTTTCAGTAACACCATCTGTATAAAACAGAATTGTATCTCCGGGCTTGAGGATCGTCGTATGGTCTTCGTAATCGATATTTTCTACTACACTTAATGCAATCTCTCCTTTATGGAGTGCCTCAATCTGTCCACTGGTATGACGGTAGACCAAGGGAAGATTGTGGCCAGCAATCGCGTATGTTAATTCACCTGTTTCCGGATCCAATACAGCAAGAACAGCGGTAACAAACATTCCGCTTGTCGGGTTTTCTTCGACGAGTAGTTCATTTACCCTGGATAGGATTTTCCCTGGAGAATGAAGATTCTTTGCGCCAGAACGTATGAGAGTACGTGTTACAGTCATGTAGAGAGCTGCGGGCATACCTTTATCGGAGACATCTGCGATTGCAAAAATAACCTTGGCATCGTTTGTAAGAAAAGCATCATAAAAATCACCACTAACTTCACGCGCGGTATTCCAACGTAAATCCAGGTTCCACCCCTTAACTTTAGGTAATGATTCAGGCAGGAATGTCTTCTGGATTTGTCTGGCAAGTTGAATCTCTTTCTCCATACGTTCGCGCACAATCAAATCGCCCTTAAGGTGATCATCCTGAATGGCGAGGGCGATTTGCTGGGATACGCCAGTTAATAATTCAAGCCGTTTTGCCTGAAATCTGGCTTGAATCTCCTTTTCTTCCGCCACCATCACCCCATAAAACTCCCCTTTGATAACCAAAGGGAAGCCCAATAGCCAGTTACTGGCTTCTTGCAGGAGAGCCTGATGATCCTCAAGTGAAGTGAAGTTCGAGCAAGACATCCAGGTATCTTTGGTGAGAATATCATGATCTAATTGACAGGCGGTTAGCTTTTGAGTTTGCAAGACTTCATCGAGCAGTTTATTTTCGCCATTAGTGAAAGGATTCTCAAATAGCCAATCTCGCAGGTTATGATCATCCGCGATTGCCTTTGCAGGTGAAAAGAGTTGTTTATTTTTATCCCAGGTGTAAATTACACAAGTTTCGATACCAACAAGAATTGGTAGCAGGTTGATGATGGTTTCAAGAATATCATCCAAATTAGATTGACTGACCACGGCTTGCGCGACCTGTAAGAGCACGGCAGTGATATATGCTTCTTCCTGACGAGACTCCACAAGGCGGATATTTTCAAGCGCTACACCTGTTTGCTGTGTTAATCCTTGAAGGATTGCCAACATCTGGTTATTAAATTTATTCTCCACGCCTGGTTCTGCTTCACCACGATGAGTTACCAGAAACGCGCCAAGGAATTCTCCTCTGGCAAATAAGGGCAACAATACTGCTGTATGTTGCCCGGGAATATACTCAAGAGAACTTAATTTAATTTCTTCGGCTGGATCTGTTAAAAACACTGGCTCGTGTAAGGCAATCAACTTGATAAATGGGATGGCATCCAGTTCCTGGATGACACATTCATTATTTGAGGGATGAAACCCATACCAGGATTTTAGCTCAAATGAGCGATTAACCGAATCGTAGACATAAAAGCCACATTGGTCGATTCCAAGCAATAAGGGAGCCAGACGGCTCATCGTGGAGAATAATTCATCTTCGCTGGTGATGGTCTGACAGGCTTCAGCTACCTGCAGCATTACCGTGGATGACCAGGCTTCCTGTTGGGCGGCTGAATAGAGACGCGCGTTTTGGATCGCGACAGCAGCATAATTGGCAAAAGTGGCTGAAATGGCAGATGCTTCAGAACCATAGCGGCCATCAAGTCGGTGTGCCATTGTCAATGTTCCCAATTCATGATCACCTGCCCGTAAAGGGACCGAGATCGATGAGTAATTTTGTGGGAATTTCATTGCTTTTCCCAAAGGACCATAGGGTCCACCGGGTGGACGGATGGAGGGAGAATCAGCTCGTATCGACTCTCTGAGAAAACCACGAACTTCTTCGTCTTTCTCAAGTGTTGAGATGATTAGTGCACTGGAGACGCCACGTGCAGCCGCCAAATGTAATTGAGGTTCTTCCTGAGTACCATCGGGTTTGTTTTCCTTAAGCCAAATTGCCGAAGCGTCGCATGGAAGGATCTTTTCCAATGTAATTAAAATTCGTTCCAGGAGTTTAGGTAATTCCACGTTTTCAGAAAGCAATCTGGCAATATCCTGAAAACTATCCGCGACCTCACGGCGCCAGTGCTCGGATCGGAACAGAGTTGCGTTTCGCAAGGCCACAGCGATCACCGCAGCCAACCCTTCAAAGAGATCCAAGTCTTCCTGGCTGAATGCGTTCAGTTTATCTGATTGCAGATCGAGGATTCCCAGCACTTCATGTCCAAATACCAATGGAATGGTCATCTCGGAGCGCGTATCATTGGGTGGTAGTTTGGAAGGAATGTAGAGGGGCTCCTCATCCACGTTATTGACAAGCATTGGTAAGCCTGTCCTGGCTGAGTAAGGGATGAGCCCCTTTGGAGCATCCAAATCGTACGCGAATGCGTTGGTGTGCAATCGCCTGGAACGGACACCACTGCCGGTATGATAGATTACTTTTCTTCGGCCAAGATGGACCGTGAATAGATGAACAAATGGGTAATTAAAGCGATCCTGGATACGTTTTACAATTTCATCCAACAAGATATCCAAGTCGAGGATGGAGGAGATGGCATTATTGATCTCAAGTACCGCATTCAATCTTTCCGCTCGTTTTTGCATATCGGCGTAGATTCGTGCACTCTCCACGGCCAGTGCAATGTTGTCAGCTAATGAATGAAGTACGAGCATGTCATTTTCATGGAATGACTCATGATGACTACTTTGGATATCCAGAACACCCAGAATCCTTCCCTCAACGATTAATGGAAAAGTGGCTTCAGCTTTCGTCTCAGGCAGGCAATCGCTGGATTGAAAGAAGGGATCTTCTTCGACATTTTTAGCAACATGTTCGAGACCGTCGACCGCGGTAGTTCCGATCATCCCTTTGCCAAGTTGAAGTTCGATAGCAAATGAAGAGTCACCGAGATTTTCCACCCCGGAACTGGCACGGAAATTCAGAATATTTGAACCCTGCTCCAAGGTGAAAATTGCTACGAAGTAAAAATCGAACGAAGATCTGATTAGACGAGTGACCTGCTGACATAACTCATCTAAATCAAGCACATTGGCGATCTGTGCGCTGACTGAACGAACAAGCGCGATCTGATCGTAGCGCCAGTTTTTAATCGTTACCTGCCGATTAACTTGCATGGCAACTGAGACGTATGTTGCCAGTCTTTCGAGCATCTGATATTCATCTTTAGAAAAGGGTTTTTCCTCTGATCGTGAGACGTATAAAATCGCCAACAATGTCCCTTGTGTCTGCAATAGGATGGCCATTTCATGCCTGGATCCGGGAATTTTTTCACACTCAGTCTGCTGATTATGTTGACTGCGATACGCTTTTTCTACAAGTGGAGGACATGCAGCCGTCGGAAGCGTTTGGATAGCCGGTTCTCCTGGAAGGGGATATGCCGGTTTAACAGGATATAATTCGGCTTCACAGGAAAATTGATCCGCGATCCTTTTATTCAAGAGATCTATAAGGGATTTGCTATCAGGTTGATTCAACAAATCTTCGCCAAGTGAGAAGAATTGTTCCCAATTTGAATCAGGAGCTGGAACCAACGGGATCATTTTTCCGGTTTATCCTTGCATTTGACCATTATGAGACGGTTTACTCCGTCGCAAAATTCAAAATGGACTTCATCCATCCATTGATTCATCATGAAGAATCCCAACCCGTTTTCTTTTCTATTTTTTAGAGGAGCGTTCAAATCAGGTACAGGAATTTTCTGTGGATTGAAAGGTTGGCCGTGATCTTCCAGTACTACCGTTAAACAGCTATTAGTCCGTGAACATGTGCATGCAATGTCTCCGATATTTTCCCCTTTATACGCATGTTCAATAATGTTCGAGACCGCTTCATCAACCGCGGTCTCGACGGCAAAAACCTCAGAGTGAGACAATCCTAATAATTCCGCTTCTGAGCGTATGAATGCAGCAATTTTTTCCAGGCTATCGTACCTGCCCGGGAAGATATGCGTCGGCATTGTGGTATTCTAGAATTCGCCAACCGCTGATGGCACATCCGGTAGAATCTTGAAAATGGCTGTAAAACCTGCAAGATCAAAAACGGATTGGATGTTGGCAGGGACAGCAGCCAAAACAACCTCACCCCGGTTGTATCGTTTGCAATTCTTTTGTGTGGAGATTAGAACTCGCAAACCAGCACTTGAGAGAAATTGCACACCGCTGAAATCAAGAGCAATCTTGAAGCGACCTGCATCAGTGATCTTTCCAAGAACTTCCGCAAGTTTAGGGGCAGTTGAACTATCAATACGGCCGCTTACCTTCACCAGGTCACAGTGTTTGAATTGCGAGGTCGATGTTTCCATAAAATATTTGCCTCCATTGAGAATAGTTACTTGACGGTCAACTAATTATAACATGCCCATTAAAAATTACATTTAGAAACCATTGACAGCTTCAGATTTATGGTATGATGTTGGAAAGGTACTCAGAACAAGTGGATTATTTTGCAGTGATTAAAGACTTATTGATTTCGAGATTAAGAAAAACCATTATTTTAAATGAAATCAAATTCTTTTGCATAGTAGACAGGGATTGATATGAATGAAAAAGACACACTAAAAGGTGTAAAGTACACGTTCGAGAAGAGCAAGAAATCAAAACCGAAGATCAACCAGTTCTTCCTGGGAGTGATTTCCGGATTTTTAGCTTTGCTTGGTATCATGATTATTGTCATGGTAGCGATGGGAGCGAATAATCCCTTCGCAAAAGCTCTTGCAACTGAAACACCCACACCGACCAATACTTTTACGCCGAATCCGACCGCGACTTTTACAGTGACACCTACGCTTGGGCCAACGGCGACCAACACACCCTCAGGACCTCAGAGTTATATTGTCAAGGAAAACGATACCTGTTGGGATATAGCGCAAGCTTTCGACGTGGATATTAATGTATTAATCGCCATTAACTTCCCAAACGGCAATTGCAATTTGATCCCAGGAGTTGCGATCACGATCCCGGCACAAAACGCCGAATTGCCCACCGCAACCCCGTTTCCAACCGATTTTCCACGAGGTCAGGAGTTCATCTACACTGTCCAATTGGGCGATACACTTGTAAGCATCGCAGATAAATTCAACGATGATTACACTCAGTTGATGAAACGTAATGGTATCACCGATCCCAATTCAATCCAGGCAGGTGACCAATTGAAAGTGCGCTACAATGTCATGACCCGCACACCGACCATTGCACCAACGAGTACTCTGAATCTGGTCACACCGTTGCCGAGCGCGACTGCTACCCCTTAATGATTTATTATTGAAAGGAATCCCTCCAGCAACGGAGGGATTTTTTTGTCAACCAAGTTTTGTAAAAAAGGGGATCTTCTTATCTTCCTTGTAGAATCACTGCCTTTTGGTGGAGTCGATCCGGAACAAGGCTTCTTCAGCAGACCTCCGTGCGATAGGGCTTGGATCATTCAAGAAGACCGACTCCAATGCAGGGATGGCCGAGGTACTTTTCAGGTTGCCTAGAACAGCGCAAAGATTTCGGATCAGCCCATGCCGCTTTAATCGAAGAAAAACAGTCTCCGAAAATTGCTTTTGAAATCGCTCATCATTGATCGAAAGCAAAGAGATCATTTCCTGTTCATCAAATGAGCGCGGATTTGGATCGATCTTTTTTCTAGACTGGTTCCATGGACACACTGATTGACAAAGATCGCAGCCAAGGACTCGGTTTTCGATAAATGGTAGGAATTCTTGGGGGATAAGGCCTTTATTTTCAATAGTTAAGTTTGAGAGACAACGCTCCGCGTCAATAGTGTGGTCAGGGAGGATGCATTGGGTGGGGCATGCATCGACGCAGCGATGACATTTGCCACAAAGATCGATGTATTTTTCATTGGTAGCGGGTAACTCCTGGTCGATAAATAGCTCAGCCAACAGGAACGCGGAGCCATGATCTGGGTGGATCAAGCAGGAATTTCTCCCAATCCATCCCAGTCCGGCACGAACAGCGAGTTCCCGTTCCAGAATAGGAGCGCTATCCGTAAAGACCTGGCTTTGAACTGGGCCACCGAACAACATGGGTAATTCACTTATTAAGGATTCGATGATGTTCGGAAGGAAATGATGATAATCGTGTTCTCCGGCATAACCCGCGATAACGCCGTGATGAGGTTTGGCAGAAGAATCGCTCAATAAATACGGCCATGCGAGTACAAGAATGGATTTTGCCCAGGGTACGAGGTTTAATGGATCCTGACGCAGGTTGCGATGTCGTTCGGAATCAAGATATTCCATGTCCCCATGTTGATTTGCAGCAAGCCAGGTTTCATATTTATTATATTGTTCAGGTTTTTTGATACTGGTAATGCCGAATAAACAAAAGCCAAGGTTTACCGCCCTGGCTTTTATCTTGTTCGAAATTGACTCGATGGAGGTGTAACAGGAATTTTGATTTTCCATGAGTCGGATCGATTCATTTTTTGCAGATTCTACATATGACCGGTTGGGGTGACATCAATCGTGATACTACAAGTCTCGCCGAATGGGACACCCTGGTCTGTATAAAGTTTCCAGTAACTGGTGTAAGTACCCAATTCACCCGGAGAGATGAAATTCATGCTGATGTCAACGGTTTCGCCGGGTTTTACATCGCCTGGCAGATTAATTGTCAACAGACCATTGGCACCCATCAACGGACCTTCCACATACTTAAGAGAATAGAATTTCGTCCAGGTCGTTTTCCCGGTATTTTTAAACCGCCAGGTTTTCACAAAGGGCTCGTTTCTCGCGAAATCTGAACCATCTGGGACGGTAACATCTGCGATAAATTTCGAATTATTGATCGATTGGCTGGGGTCTGTGGTGGGATAAGGCGTTAAGGTTGGCGTATTCGTTGGGCCACTTGGGGTCGCTGTAGGGGGAACCATTGTCGCTGTAGCGGTTGCGGCTAAAGTAGCCGTAGCTGATGGTGTCAAGGCAGCTGCTTGCGTCAAACCTGCCTGGATCGTTCCTGCGATCTGGGTAATCTGTAATGATGGATCTTCAGTCGGTGCTCCAGCACCACAGGCTGAAAGGATGGATACAGCGATAAAGGCTGATGCGATGATAATGAGTGCTCTTTTCGAATGCATGGGAAAATTCCTCCAATTTCGTACCTATTTTCAAGCACGTTCAGTGGATTGTCAAGGGAACGATAAATGAGCGATTAAGGAATGGGTGGAATGAAACCGGTTAACGGAGTTGGATCAAGTGCAACTGAAGTAAATCCTTCTCCGCTCTTAAAATAGATAAAAGTGATCATCCCCGGGTTGATTGCGAATTCAAGTTTATAGTACTGGTAATTGTTCAGATATGTGACCTTGTATTTACCTACTGGAAGGTCACCCAAAGCGACGTTCTCTTTATAGTAAGGGTCATTAGGAACATCCTGCGTTGCATATGTTTTGACAGTCCAACTCTCACCGGTCGTTAATGAGGTGATCCATACTTCACGCGCGGTGATGTATTTGTCATAGGCATCTACGAATCTGCCGACAAAAATCCCGCAATCCACCGGTGGAGCCATCCATAAGAATGGATTTTGCACGTAATATGTTCCATCTTTTTCGAGGCGCACTTCGTAATGCACGTGTGGTCCGGTAGTATTCCCGGTTAACCCGACAAGTCCGATCTCATCTCCCGCTTTTACTTTCTGGCCGACTTCGACAGTCACTTTTTCCATGTGCGCATAAACAGTCAGAATCGAGTAACCATAATAACTAAAATCATGCCGAATTACTACCGCCAAACCGTAGGGATCCTTCGTATTTCCTTTACCGAGCGCCAACCCGTAACCGGTGAAAACTACTTTTCCGGGAGCGGCAGCCAAAATGGGGGTGCGTAAAGGCGCATCAAAATCCAGGCCCGAATGAGGAAACTCGGTCTCTGAATCTTCATACCCGTAAAGGTAAGCGGGCATAGGCCAGTTTACAGAATTCACTGAGATTGGTCTCAATAAATAAAAATGGTCGAATTGACCAACAGCATAGGGAATATCAACCAGAGGTGGTTGCCAATTGTTTACCGGGGCTGGTGTGATGGTAGGGAAGATGATCGTGGGGACTGATTCAATCGCAGGAGAAGTATCATTAACCGTGGGTGTTTCATTGTTCTGTTCGAGCAATTTTGCTTGTGAACGTTGAAGATTTATCGAGAGTAAACACAGAACGATGAAGGGAATAAAGGAAAACAGGATTTGTTTCTTTCTCCCTGCGCTCAAACCAAATGAGAGTGCTTGAATGTGTTTCATGCGGGCATTATCTTCCGGTCTGTAGCAGATCCACTGCTTCTTCGGGGTAAAGTTGAAGCATGGCTTGATGCCAGGTCAATCCCTGACGGAAGACAAATTGATTGAACAGTGTTCCTGGGAAATAATAGCGCCAATCTTCCTGGGCAGGCAGACGTTCCCAGCCGAAATGGTTGGCAAATTCGGTGAAATCAACCCAGTAACCGTCCGGAATTCCGGAAAGACTACCTCCATTTTCGTAAGCCGACAAATCACCACTGCTTCTGGTGGAAAAATCCCAGGTGTGAGAGAGTATTGGTTTTCCGCAACTGCCTTCCTGATCGAGGCATTTGACCCAGATCCGCCAGTAGGTTTTTCCGTTGAAATCCTCACGGGTCACTACCATCCAACCCGCGGGCAAAGCTCCGGAGCTCACGGCAATGGCTCTGCCGCTAAGCAACCAGTTGTCTATGATTCCCGGATAGGTTGTCGCTGTTAGCGGTAAATAAGCTTCATCCAGACTGCCAAGGAAATCCCAGCCAACTACTTTGCCAAAGGCTTTTCGCATGGCAATAAAAGACTCATCCGTGGAATCCGCCAAAAAAGGATTGGGCGCGTTCAGATTGGCAATTTCAACAACCCCACTGCGCCCAGTATCTGAAGGTTGCAGGCTGGTAGCAATCGTGAATAGGGCTGCCGGAGAAGGTAGAGACTGTAAATTAGCATAATTCAAAAGATAGTCCGCAACTGACGCATCGACCCAGGCAAGTGAATTGACAGGGTTCTGTAAAGCGATCAGTGGTAAAGAAAGGACATCGTTGCCGGCGTCATAAGCAACAAGATATTGTGAATTTGCCTGTTGATAAATTGATAGGATAGTTTTGCTATCTGGTGACCAGGTGGGTGAACAGCCTGTTCCGACTTCCGTTGGTGAAGAGGAGAGAGAATTGATAGGTGCGCTTTCAATGTGATCTTCTATGTCTTTTCTGCACCAGGCCAGAGTTGTTCCATCCGGTGACCAGGCAGGGTTGAAGAAATCAGCTCCATCAGAAGCAGCAACAATAGTAAACCGATTGTCTGCGGATTTCAGATCGAACAGCCATAATTCATTGCGACCATTCCGATTGGTAATGAACGCGATCTGGCGGCCATCCGGTGACCAGGCTGCGTCGAAATTGATTCCCGCGTCCTCCGTAATTTGGATGGGCGCAGAGGTCAAATCGGCCACAGATTGAATAACCAAATCGATCTTGTTGCCGTTCTTGGTCTGGTAGACAATATATTGACCATCGGGTGACCAGGATGGGGAACCGTCATACGACAGCGTATTAGTGATATTTTGAATTTTGTCAGTGGTGACATCCAAAATATAAATATCCCATTGTTTATCACGGTTGGAGGCAAACGCCACCTGTTTTCCATCCGGGCTGACTGCGGGCTCGATATCGTCCCAATTACCAGCAGTCAATCGGGTGATGGGTAGAGAATAGGGATCATAGATAAACAGGTGTGAATAAAGCCCATCATCCATAGAAAACACAACCAAGCCAAAATTCCAGGAATCGGATTTTGGGGTCGGTAATAATGTAGGTGTTGATGTGCTCGTTTCAGACGGAGCAGGGGTGTAAGAAGTGGTCAGGGTGGGCGATACCACAGTTGTCGTTGAGCCATTTTCCGGGTTTGATTTGTTTACGCAAGCAGTAAGGATCGATGCTAAGAGAAAAATAGCCACCAGGATCGTGCTTAGTTGTTTGCGACGTTTCAATGGCTTGGTCATAGTCACCGGGATCCCCGATCTAGTTATTGACCGCCACCTGTTTCTGATGCCCAAAAGAGGGTGGGATCAATGGGTTGAAATACCTCTGATAATGCCCAGATGCAATAATTGTACCTTTCTTCCGAAGAAGCAACTGCATCGTAATTGGCGATTGTGCCAAACTCCGCGTCAGAAGGACCAATTCGTATTTCGAGGTGTAGGTGTTCGATACTTTCAGACGAATTACCAGTGGCACCGATCCCGCCGATTACTTGACCGCAGCTCACACTATCACCGCGCTGAAGAGCGGAGGGATTCTTCATATGGGCATAGAGGATATAAAGGGACCGGGAGGTCTCAGACCACGCGATTTGGGTTTGGTTTTTATCACACGGAAAATGAGCTGATAATTCTTCGTTGGTATAAGGATTGGGAATCTTCAATTGTGCCAGAAACTCGGGAGAGAGCGCATCCAAACGGGTTTCGATCATAACCATGTTCCCATATGGAAAGCGATCTTCCACCGTTTCGACAACTTTACCTGGCAAAATGGACTGGATCGGGAAATTATCATCCGTATGCAATTCCGGACCAGTATAGGAGGGAATCGTTGAGCTATTGTAGAATCCCAGATCAATCGCCGGGTGATTTTTATCATTCTCCGGCCCTTCACTAAATGGGTATTTGAATTTAAATGGATTCGAAGTGACGAATCTAAGTTCATCCAACTTGATGCCCTGTAGAGGAGAACAAATGCCATCGATCAGCGGATTGCTCGTTTGTGTTGGAGCAGGAGTAACCGTTGGTGGAATAGGCGTTACGGTTTGGCTGGTAGTAACTGTCAAGGTGGCTTGCACGTTCCTTTGGCTACTACAGCCAGTGATCAAAAGAATTAGGAAAACGATAAACCACCTTGAATTTTTCACTTTATCGCCAATACTTAATGTTTACAGATCACGGATTTCTGTTTTCCGTTCATCATGAACGGCATCGTCCACGTAACTCATCCGACAGACCAAAATCAGCGGAAATATCGGATCCTTTTGGCGAATATGCATGGTGAAAGCCATGGATTCACCGAATAATTCAATAATATCTGCACGACTCACTTCATTCCCATCTTTGTCGATTAAGCTCAGGTTGATATCCGGTTTGGTGTCACCGCGGTCCAATTCTAAGCTTACCCTGACCTTGCTATGGTCTTCAGTAAGTTCTCCAAAGAGATCAACAATCCTCGCGGGATGTTCAGGAATTGTTCTCTTTCTTGGTTCGATGATCTCATCGCTCATAGTTATTCCTTACTTGACGATCTTTCGGCATTCCATGTAAAAACGTTTTTCGTGAGCCTCACCCATCGAAAAGGTCTTTCTGGGTAACGCGCCGTCCAGAATGACCGTTTTGAAAAGATCGCTTTTGGGCATACCAGCCAGGTAGAAACCCGCGTTCCCGCATTGCGAACCGAGTTCACAGACCACATCATCTCCATGTACGTAATCGATTTGCCCGACATTGCCAGTCTTCATCCAGTCATCCAAAAAAGCCTGTAATGTGCCTACTGGTAAATTGGAATTTGGGTTTTTCACTGTGATAACCATGTAAGTCTTGCAAGAGATCAGCCCAAAGGTGTGCCCTTTGTTTTTGGAGGCTTTTACTGCCTGGATCATTTCATTTTTATTGTTTGTGACAGCAATGCTTACATTGGCACCAAAGTATTGTCTTAATTGGGCAATGGGATCACCTTTGATGTTGAAAAGAACACGATGAATTGGTTCAAATTCCAAGCCATGATCGTGGACATTTTCGATCTCGACCAAGGCATAACGAGAAGGGTGGTCCATGCCTACTTTTGGTTTGAGCATCTCCCATATCGATTTCGCTGTGGCGAGTGAGTGGTTGCCGTCGCCAACCGCGAAGAGCAATATGCCCTCAGTTGCGCTCACTCCGTATTTCTTTTCAAAAACGTCTGGTCGGGCGAGTTCTTCAATCGTAGCGATGATTTTCTCTTCCAAGGTTCTATCGGCGATAAACCGAGCGGAGAGATGACCACTGTTTTGCATCAATTCGAAATCGTATGCCAATGGCAGTGAAGCCTTTTGCTTTTCAATTGATCCCAGCAATTTATCTTCAGGGTCATCCACTAGAACGATGATGTGCGGTAATTCAACTTCCGCTCCCTCGCGAATCTTGATACGCGGTGGTAGGCGGTCCAGAATTGTCCCTTCTGTCGCTCGGATCAACGATTTTGAACCTTTGTTGAAATCATACCTTTCCAAATCCAGAGCAAGCATCAAACCTCGGCGGGTTTTTCCATCCACAGTACGTTCGACATAGATCAACCCCTCGTGAGTTTCGAGAGTGCCATTCTCTATATACTCTCGCATTTTTGCCTGGGTGGTCTTTAAACGGGCTTTTTCTTCTGGGGTACCGAGATAAACTTCGGGCAGGATCATATGGTAGGTAGAAGGAGCCTCTCCCACCTTTTCAGCGACAGCTTTCCAGTATTCTGGTTGTGACGTGAATTGATCGCAGGCGATCACCGCCCATTTTGTTAAATCAGTCCCTTTTTTGGGAAGGAGGATATCAGCGATCTGTACACCAACATTTGGGTAATTGCGCATTTATACCTCGGATAAGATGGATTCCTCCTAATTTTACCAGAGGCGAGAAAAGAAAACCCCAACAGTGAGATTTGTCGGGGTTGTTAAGAGCTAAATAACAGCTTACATGCCAATCATCCAGGCCAGACCGAGCGCTCCCGGACCGGCATGAGTGCCTATCACTGGGCTAATGTCCGCAATAAGTGACTCTGCAACAAGCGTGGAGCCAAACCGGTTTACAGCTTTATCCAACAACTGATTGGCTTCATCGAGGGAGTTCCCATGGATGGCGCACAGCCTGACTGGGCCTTCGCTTTGAGCCACTTTTGCTTCCACCAGATCAAGCAAGCGATCCAATGTTTTACTCAAAGTACGAACACGTTCAACAGCTTCAATCTGTCCATCGCGTAATTCAAGCAAGGGTTTTAATTTCAGGGCTGTACCCAGGAATGCAGCAGCTCCGCCGATACGACCGCCACGTCTCAGATATTCAAGGGTATTCACGGCGAAATACACGCCGGTTTGTTCCTTGGCTTTTTCAGCCACGGCTTGACATTCCTGCAGCGTCCCGCCATTGGCTGCCAAACGAGCCGCAGCCATCACCTGAAATCCCATCGCCATGCTGGTGCTTAATGAATCTACCAATTCAATCCGGGCGTTTGGAAAAGCCCTTTTTGCTTGAATGGCAGAATCGAGGGTGCCAGATAGCTTAGATGAAATGTGGATACTCAGGATATCGTATCCTTTTTCGATCAATTCCGCATATGCCCGTTTAAATTCCTCGGGGGTTGTCTGAGAGGTTGTAGGCATGATGGTTGCTTTTTCCAAATCGACATAAAAATCCTTAGGCGAAATATCGATCCCATCACGGTAAATACGATGACCCCAGATTAATTGAAGGGGCATAACTAGAATTGGATTTCCATCCAACAAAGCAGGCGTCAGGTTGGCAGTGCTATCGGTCACGACCATTACTTTGGACATTCTTTGTACCTCCAAAAAAACGACTAAGTTGACTGATTTAACCCAGTATGTGTGATTTGGTTGCATCAATTCCAGGTAAAAATGTATTTGGATATGCCTTGACCGTTGGGTCAGACCGGGCTAAAATCTTTTTCTGACTTCCATATGGGGTCGACTATTCTATATTATTAGAGCCTTCTTTTGTTCGAAAACCTGACTGGACGACTGAATACCATTTTTCAACAACTGCGGCGGAGAGGCAAACTTTCTGCGGCGGATGTGGATGCCATGCTCCGTGAAGTGCGTTTAGCTTTACTGGAAGCAGACGTGAACTATGGCGTGGTGAAAGAGTTCGTTGCCCGTGTGCGTGAAAGAGCGGTTGGGGCAGAAGTCTCGCAAGCGCTTAATCCGGCCCAACAGGTGATCAAAATCGTTCATGAAGAATTGATCCGTACTCTGGGAGAACCGGAGCGTTTGAACCTGAGCGGTGTCAAACCTTATGCGGTAATGCTTGTGGGTCTTCAGGGCTCGGGTAAAACAACAGCGGCAGCCAAGTTGGCCAGTAAGTTACGTTCAGAAGGCGAGCGGGTTTTACTCGTCGCGGCCGATCCTTACCGCCCGGCGGCTGTCAAACAATTGCAGACTTTGGGTGAGAAGATTGGTGTGGAAGTTTTCGCTGACACAACTTTGAAGCCACCAGAACTGGCGACCCGTGCTTTCGATAAAGCGCAAAAAGGTGGATACACCGTTATGCTGATCGATACCGCGGGTCGATCCCAGCTTGACCAACCGCTGATGGATGAACTCCAGGCGATCAATAAGAAAATTAAATTAGTGGATATCTTGCTCGTGGTTGATGCTATGGTGGGTCAGGAAGCCGTGCATATCGCTGAAGGTTTCCGCGACACAGTAAAGATCACAGGCTTGATCATGACAAAGATGGACGGTGACGCCCGTGGTGGCGCCGCGATTTCGGTTCGCAGTGTGACCGGTGTCCCAATCAAATACCTGGGAATTGGCGAGGGAGTGGATGCTCTTGAAGCCTATGACCCTTCCAGATTGGCTTCACGCATTTTGGGAATGGGTGATATGATTGGGTTGATCGAGAAAGCAGAAGCCGCTTTCGATGAAAAGCAGCAAAAAGAACAAGCGGAACGGATGCTCAAGGGCCAATTCAACCTTGAGGATTTCTTACAACAGTTGAAACAGGTACGAAAAATGGGTTCCATGCAGCAGATTATGGAGATGCTGCCGGGGGGGATGGGTCAAAGCGCAAAGAATGTCGATCCTCGTGAAGCGGAATCCCAGTTGAAGCGAACCGAAGCCATCATTCAATCGATGACGCTCGGTGAGCGACGTAACCCCGACATTCTCAATGCCTCGCGGCGACGGCGGATTGCGGCCGGAGCGGGAACTGATGTGCAGAATGTCAATCGGATGATCAAGCAGTTTCGTGAAGCGCAGCGCTTGATTAAAACCTTGCAGAAAACAGGCGGGAGAGGAATCCCCCGTATGTTCAAGTGATCAAAATGAAACGGCGGTTTTGCGCCCCCTTCAGCGCTCCCTCGCCAAAGTTGATTTACGGATCACATAAAATTTGATCATTTTAGTTACAGGAGATAAGCTCGATGGTTAGAATTCGTTTACGCAGAGTTGGTATGCGGCACCAGCCCAGCTACCGTATTGTGGTCGCGGACAAAGAAAGCCCCCGCGATGGCCGCTTCCTGGAGATCGTTGGTTCCTACAATCCCACCGCAGATCCCTTCCTTATCGATGTAAAAGAGGACCGTGTCTATGAGTGGATGAAGAACGGTGCTGTCCCCAGCGAATCAGTCACCCATATCTTTACCAAGGTTGGTTTGATCGATCGTTTCGAACGCTTCAAGAAGGGTGAATCACTTGAAGCCTTGCTTGCCGAAGCAAAAACCGCGTACGAAAAACACGCTGCAAAAGCTTGATCTGAACGATAACCTCGCAAGGAGGAAATTGTGAAAGAGTTGGTCGAGTACATCGCATTATCTCTCGTGGATGATCCTTCCCAAGTTGTGGTTAATCAAACCCGCATGGGTGGGAGAGACAACCTTGAACTTCACGTGGCTAAAGAGGATATGGGTCGCGTGATTGGCAAGGGTGGCCGGGTGGCCAATGCCGTCCGCATTCTACTGAGGGTGGCGGCCGCCCGCGAAGGAAAACAAGCTTCACTTGATGTAGTTGAACCCAGATGACAGATCAAACAAGCAACAAAACCACAAAGAAAAACGAAACAGGCTCGCCCATGACGGGCGAGCCTTTATCGATTGCGGTCGGCCGTATTCGCAGACCGCATGGTGTGGTGGGGGAAGTGATCTTTGAACCCTATCCGGAATATTCGATTAAACTGAAAAAAGGGATCGTACTCCAGATAGGAAGAAAGAAAGAAGTTTACACGGTCTTCTCTGTTAGAAAAATGGACAGGAACTATTTGATCGCATTTGAAGGATTCAATGACTGTGATGTAGTCAGCCATCTGCGGAATCAGATTGTTTACCTGAAAGAATCCGAACTAAAACATCGTGATAATGGGGGCAGTTACCCGCATGAAGTGTTGGGAATGAAAGTAATCGATGAGTCAGGCAAGGTGATCGGCGAATTGCGTGAGGTGATGCTCACAGGAGCAAATGATGTGTATGTGATCATCACACCCGACGAGAAAGAAGTTTTAATTCCAGCGATTGATAGTGTGGTGATTAAAATCGATCCACAAACAAAAATAATGACAATCCGTCCTCCAATTTGGGAGTAAATCCGTTAATGGACGATAAAGCATATTGGGTGGGATTTAACTTAGTCCGTGGCATTGGAGCCGTCAGGCTCAAGAATCTTCTGGACCATTTTGGTAACCTGGAAACAGCTTGGAATTCACCCCCTGAAGGATTGATCTCTGCTGGCTTACCGAGCAGGGTGGTTGAGAATTTTATGGTAATCCGAAAACAGGTGAACCTGGATGCGATCATAGCCAAAGCGGATACATCGGGTGTAAAGATCATAACCTGGAACGATGATACTTATCCAAGACGTTTGAAGGAGATCGCGCAACCGCCGCCGGTACTCTTCGTGCGCGGTAGTATCAACGTTGAAGACGATTGGGCGGTCTCAGTGGTAGGAACACGTCGGGTAACCCCATACGGGCGTCAAGTTGCGGGTGAGATCGCCAAGTTTCTCGCGCAGAACGGTGTTACTCTTGTCAGCGGTTTGGCAAGAGGAGTGGACGCGATCGCGCATCAATCCGCCTTACAAGCTGGTGGTCGGACGTTCGCTGTCCTTGGTAGCGGCGTGGATGTGATTTACCCGCCTGAACACCGCAAATTAGCCGATGAGATCATCCGTCAAGGTGCTGTGATCAGCGATTATCCACTTGGAACTCAACCTGAGAGCACGAATTTTCCTCCCCGCAATCGTATCATTGCTGGATTGTCGTTGGCGACCATCGTTGTTGAAGCAGGCGAGACCAGTGGCGCGTTGATCACCGCAGAGTTCGCCGCGGAGCAGGGTAGAGATGTTTTTGCCGTCCCTGGTAGTATTTTGGCTCCACAGAGCGAAGGAACAAACAAGTTGATCGAGGATGGTGCCAGGCCACTGGTGCGGATGACCGAGATCCTGGATGTGTTGAGGCTGGAACAAATCCCAGAAAAGCAATTGACTCGAAAGACCATTTTGACGTCACCGGAAGAGAAAAAACTGTTGGACCAATTGAACCAGGAACCACGTCATATTGATGAAATTTGCCAACTTTCAGGCTTGCCTATCCAGACTGTTTCCGCTACACTCACGATGATGGAACTGAAAGGTTTAGTCACCCAGGTGGGTGGCATGAATTATGTCGCGGCAAGAGAACCCAAAGGAAGTTATAAGGTATAAAGAATGGATGAACATTTTTACGCGGTGATCATGGCAGGAGGGGGAGGAACCAGGCTTTGGCCATTATCGAGAAAGGCGACCCCGAAACAATCGATCACGCTATTTGGTGAGCGCACTATGTTCCAGACAGCGGTAGACAGGTTGGATGGGCTTTTTCAGCCGAAGCAGATCTATATTGTTACCATCGCGGAACAAGCCGAGCAATTGCACTTACAATGTCCTAATATTCCCACTGCCAATTATTTAATTGAACCAATGCCGCGGGGAACCGCATCAGTGGTAGCCATGGCGGCGGCAGCTCTACAGAAGATTGATCCAGACGCGGTAATGGCCATTTTGACTGCGGATCATTTTATCGAAAATGTGGTCAGGTTCCAGAGCGCATTGAGAACCGCCTGTCTTGTGGCTGAAAAAGGTTACCTGGTAACTCTTGGAATCCCACCGACCTACCCGGCGACTGGTTATGGTTATATTGAGTGTGGACCAAAAATTGATGTTTTTGGGGAATTAAACGCCCATGAAGTAAAAGCATTCAAGGAAAAGCCAGATCTCGAGATGGCACAGGAATTTCTCTCTCGCGGAAATTTCAATTGGAATTCAGGTATGTTCATCTGGCGTGCTGACGTTATTTTAGGGAAGTTCAAGCGGCTGATGCCCGACCTATTTTCGAAGGTAGAATTGTTGCGGCCCGACCTGGGCAGGAACCACCTCACTGATGATTTCCACCGTGTCTGGGAAAGCATTGTTCCCGAAACCATTGATTATGGTATTATGGAAAAATCTGACGGGTGCGCGGTTATTCCAGTCAGTGATTTAAATTGGAATGATGTTGGTAGTTGGGATTCTCTGTTCGACGTCGCTCCGGCGGATGTAAATGGGAATATCCTGATCCATGCCAGACACATCGGTCTGGAGACAAAGGATTCCCTGATCTGTTCAACCCACCCGGAAAGGTTGATCGTGACCATTGGGATGAAAGACTTGATCCTGGTGGATACCGGTGATGCAGTACTGGTTTGCCCTCGCGGAGAGAGTCAACGGGTTAAAGATTTGGTGAATTACCTGAGAGATCATCATCTCACACCTTTCTTGTAGGAGAGGATACTGTGGAAGCTTATTGTGTGCGCTGTAAAACCAAGAGAGAGATAAAAGATCCCGTGGCTGGTTTCAATAAAAACGGCACACCGGTAACAACTGGTACCTGTGTTGAGTGTGGTACGAAGGTCTACCGGATTGGCAATACGGAAGCCCATGCCGGGATGGTTTCACCGGGGAAAGCAGTCAAACCCCGCAGTGGAAAACTGGTCATTGTGGAATCCCCAGCCAAGGCAAAGACCGTAGGTAGATTTCTGGGTAAAGGATATACCGTCCGGGCTTCAGTAGGTCATGTTCGCGACCTGCTGCGTTCCGAGCTTTCGATCGATGTGGAGAATAATTTCACGCCGAAGTACCGTGTACCCAATGAAAAACGTCCGGTTGTAAAGGAATTAAAAGTATTAGCCAAAGAAGCGGAACAAATCTACCTGGCTACAGACCCTGACCGTGAAGGGGAAGCGATTGCCTGGCATTTGCTTGAAGCCGCGGAGATCGATCCTAAGTTATCCCACCGCGTTGTTTTTCATGAGATAACCGAATCAGCGATCAATGAAGCTTTTTCACACCCGCGTGAGATCAACATGGAATTGGTCGACGCTCAACAGGCGCGTCGTATATTGGATCGCCTGGTGGGTTATTCGATCAGCCCAATCCTCTGGGAAAAAGTACGCAGCCGGCTTTCGGCCGGACGCGTTCAATCGGTGGCTTTAAGATTGATCGTTGAACGCGAAAAAGAGATCGATGCGTTTATTCCGGTTGAATATTGGTCAATCAGCGCTGAACTTTCTCCAAAGGGCAAAAGCCAGGCATACATAACCCGGTTGGCGAAGATCGACGACGCAGATCCTAACCTCTCAAATAAAGAGCAGGTGGATGGTTATCTTGCTGAGATCGAGAAATCACCCTTCACGATTACCAGGATCAAGAAGAGCGAGCGCCGTCGAAAACCCTCCGCTCCGTTCATCACGAGCACGCTTCAACAGGAAGCCTCGCGAAAATTGGGCTACACAGCTCGGCGCACGATGATGATCGCGCAGCAGCTTTACGAGGGTATTGATCTAGGTGACGGTGGAACGACCGGTTTGATCACTTATATGCGAACTGACTCGACGAATATCGCTGAAGTGGCACTAAATGAAACTCGCGAGTTTATTCAAAGACAATATGGTGGCGATTTCCTACCCGCGACACCCCCTCAGTATAAAACCCGTGCTGTTTCAGCCCAGGAAGCACATGAGGCTATACGTCCCACATCAGTTCTGCGTATCCCAGACCAGGTCAAGGAATTCCTCACCCCTGAGCAATTCAAACTCTATCAATTGATCTGGCAGCGGTTTGTCGCTTCTCAGATGGAAGCCGCTGTTTACGATACCATGACCGTGGAGATCACTGCAGCAGGACAGGCGCACAATTATCTGTTCCGTGCCTCTGGCTCTACACTAAAATTCCCGGGTTTTCTTATCGTTTACGAAGAAGCTGCGGATGAAGATCAGAAGCCAGAAGACAACGAGAACATTAAGATCCCGGTCGGGTTGGAAGAAGGCCAGACGCAACAATTATTACGATTATTACCAGAGCAGCATTTTACCCAACCACCTCCAAGGTACACCGAGGCCTCGCTTGTCCAGGTGTTAGAGGAAAACGGAATTGGTCGTCCATCCACCTACGCGCCGATCCTCTCTACCATCCAGCAGCGTGGATACGTATTACGCGAGGCAAAACGACTTTCACCCACCGAAACAGGCATCCAGGTGAATGATCTATTGGTGCAATACTTCCCGGATGTGGTTGATCTTGGATTTACAGCGAACATGGAAACAGGACTGGACGAAGTTGCCGAAGGCAAGGTTGATTGGCATAAAGTAATCGGCGAGTTTTACACCAAATTTGAGCCTACCGTAAAGAAAGCTCAGGCAGAAATTCCGATCCAAAAAGCGGAACTTGAAAAAGTCGGCCGTGCCTGCCCGGAATGCGGGCATGATCTGGTCATCCGCTGGGGACGTTATGGAAAATTTATCAGTTGCAGTAACTTCCCGGCCTGCCGCTTCACGGAAGCTTTCCTTGAAAAAATAGGTGTGACTTGCCCGAAGGATGGTGGAGACATCGTCCAGCGAAAGACCCGTAAAGGACGGATTTTCTTCGGTTGCGCCAACTATCCTAATTGCGATTTTACGTCGTGGAAGCGGCCAATTGTCAAACCCTGTCCAAATTGTGGGGGCTTGCTGGTCATTGCCAACAAGCGTGAAGCACAGTGTACAAACTGTGAGGAATCGTTCCTTCTCGAACAGATTGGTGAAATCGTACAGGAATAGGCATGGTATTTGCAACGAGTTGCTATGGTGTACTTGCCTGTGAAACACATTTGTTCTAAAATGAATCTGTCGATTATCAGGCACGAATGACCAGTAGGAGTCTAAAATGGAAAAGTTGAAAAACCTTTTTCGTAAACCGATTACCATGGGAATACTGGGAGTGATCCTGGGCGTTGCAATTGGTCTGGCGATCGGGTGGGGATTATGGCCGGTGAAATGGTATGACCTGGATGCCAGCACTTTACGTGCCGATCTAAAAACACAATACTTGTGTATGATCGTTGATTCCTACAAGGTTAACAAAAATGCGGCAGTCGCCGCGGCGCGACTGGATGCGATGGGTAAAAGCATTCAGAGTGAGCCTACGATTTTTGATTATCTCCAGGCGGATGGTTGCAGTTATACCGCCAGTGACGAGGTGGTAACCAAACTCAAGAACGATCTAATGTCGATCACCCCTGCGAATAACAATTATGTTCCACAAAGCACCGCTTCTACCAGTAAGACAAATACAGGCGGAACAAACGGAATTTGGTTAGGATTGCTCTGTGTGCTTTTCCTGGGAATTGGTGCTGCGTTGATTTATATCTTCTTCTTCCGTAATAAAAAATCACGTGAGAAGATGCCAGCCAAGATGGACGAAGAAGGGTTTGCTTCAGAACAAGAAGAAGACGCCTATTCAGAGTTCGCGGCGGTACAACCAGCCAAATCCTTTGATGGCGATTCAGACCGTCCTGCGGCTCACTTTATGACAACCTACCTTTCTGGTGACGATCTATATGATGATTCATTCAGCATCGATTCGGCAAACGGTGAGTTTCTCGGTGAATGTGGCGTAGGAATTTCGGATACGGTCGGAGTAGGCGATCCCAAAAAAGTATCCGCGTTTGAAGTCTGGCTATTTGATAAAAACGACATCCAGACGGTGACAAAGGTTTTAATGAGCTCGCGCGCGATGGGTGACGCCAACACACTTCAGCGACTCTCTGCTAAGGGAGAACCCATTCTGGTGGAACCTGGCAAACAGATACTACTTGAGACAGCGTCACTTCAGTTACAGGCGAAAGTCGTCGAATTGGTTTACGGTCAGGGAGCCATGCCCTCGGGAAGTTACTTTGACCGACTGACCCTCGAATTGACCGTTTGGCCGAAATAACTGAATCCGTTATGAATAGCAAAACCCTGAGATCCTCAGGGTTTTGTTGTTATCTATTCGATCTTCACGATCTTTAATTGCAATACTCCGACTGGAGTCGTCGCGCTCACTGTTTCTCCTTCACGGTGACCCAGCAACGCCAAGCCAATTGGTGAGTTGTGTGAGATGCGTCCCCTGGCGGGATCGGCTTCCTGTGGACCGACAATGAAATAAGTTTCCACTGGATCGTCATCTTCCTGGATAGTGACCTTTGATCCTATTTCCACAGTTTCTTTACGAGGAGCATTTTCCTCAATGATCACAACGTTGCCAAGAATCTCGGTCAACTCGGCAATCCTGCCTTCGAGGAATCCCTGGTCCTCTTTGGCTGAGGCATAGTCGGCATTTTCAGAAAGATCGCCCTGCTGAATGGCAGAGCGTAGTCGCTTCGCCAACTCTTCACGGGCTGGGCCTTTCAAATGTTCCAATTCAGCACGCAGCTTTTCAGCGCCTTCTTTGGTTAAGTAGGATGGTTTGTTCATTCATTCTCCAATACTCGATACAATGCGTTCTGTCATTTTAACCCCTGTCAGGGCAGGAGGGAAGGATCAAAAAGTTTTTGATATTCTTCAATAGCGAAACGGTCAGTCATGCCTGCCAGGTAATCACAGATTGTTCTTTCCTTGCCCTTTTCAGGGATCAACTGCTGAAAATGATCAGGCAGCATGGTTGGCTCCGCCAGGTAAGCTGCGAAGAGGTCGGTCAGGACTTTTTCCGCTTTTTTTTGCATCCTAACGACTCGGTAATGGCGATACATATTTTTGAAGAGAAAATCCTTCAAAACCCGGTTGGCTTTTTTCATCTCTTCATCGAAACCAACAACATTATAAGGGAGTGATTGCAACTCCCGGAGTGTTTTTACCCCGGAGGATTCGATCCTCTCGGCTGTGCTCTTGATCATGGCACTGACCTCGATGCCGATGAGTTCACGAATGATCTGGTGGCGGGCCAGATCATCAAGTGGAGTACCTGGCACGAGGAAGGGTCTGGATGCCATTTCCCATAGCTCGATACCGGCAAGCATCTCCGGCGTGATCAGCGATGAACGTAAGCCGTCATCCAGGTCGTGTGAGGTGTAGGCCAATTCATCAGCCACGTTAGTGATCTGAGCCTCCAGATGACCACGAAGGTCTGGGTAAAAAGAACTGACGTCCGATTTGTCGTATTCCGTTTCGTGCTTGATTATTCCTTCTAAAACTTCCCATGAGAGGTTTAAGCCGGGGAATTGCGGATAACGGCGTTCGATTTCGGTAACGATGCGGAATGAATGGTGATTATGGTTGAAACCACCGAAACCTTTCATCAACGCGTTCAATGTGGCTTCACCGGAATGACCAAAGGGGGGATGGCCCATATCGTGAGCCATACAAATTGCCTCGGTGAGATCTTCGTTGGCTCCCAGGGAGCGGGCGATGGTACGTCCCACCTGGGTCACTTCAAGGGTATGAGTGAGGCGGGTCCGATAATAATCCCCTTCAAAATTCACGAACACCTGGGTTTTATATTCCAGCCTTCGAAAGGCGGAAGTATGCAAGATTCGGTCTCGGTCGCGTTGAAAACAGGTACGGTAATCTGGTTCCGGTTCGGAATACAACCGCCCTTTAGAACAATTGGCGTGAACAGCGTACGGAGCAAGTATTTGATCTTCAATTTTTTCGAGTGCTAAACGGTCAAATTGCATCATGCCCTCCTTGCGCTCATACCCTAATCAAAGTACCGACATTCTCACCTTCCAGAACTTTCATCAGGGTATCTTCGGCTTTTGCTGAAAAGATTTGGACTTTCATACCGGGTTCTTTGGCCAGCATTGAAAAAGCGGTCTCCACTTTTGAAGACATGCCACCTGTAACATCAATACTGGCTGAACCAGCCAATTTCTTCTTCAATGTCTCATACTGCTCACGATTCATTTCAGGTAGTAGTACTTTGCACTTTGGGAAATCCTTCCAGACGCCAGGCTCGATACCAGCCAGAAGGATACGCTTTGGGTGAAGCTCCTGTACCAGATAATCAAATTGTTCTTCGGTTGAAACGATAGTACCTCCCAGGCTCTCATCAAACGCGACATCACCGTAAATGACGGGAAGTAAGCCATGCAGGAGAGCGCTCTTAATCTGAGATGTTTTCCACAGCAAGATACGCTGATGATCGCATATTCCCGAGGATGAAAAAGGAAAACTGACTACCGGAAGATTATGTGAATGAGCTCTTTCGATGACAATCTGATTCAACGCCCTGGCTTCATTCCAGACCTCGGCAAATCCCAGCCATTCCTGATCGGTACGTACTCCATTTCGAGTATCAAACCTCTTAGCCGGTTGATGACCGAAGGAACCTGAACCATGCCCCAGCACTAAACGGGCAGTCGGATGAGTATCAAGATATCGCTTGATCTGCTCTAGCAACATGTCGATCTGTGGGAGCAAGGCCAAATGGGCTTTGTCCTTATCGGTGATTAGCGAGCCCCCAAGTTTGAGGAAAGTAAGTTCGCTCATTCGGTTATCTCGGCAGAAGAATGAACCCGGGAATGAATAACCGATGTTGCCCCAGCGTTTACGAGGCTCTCTTCCACTGTTTGAGCGGATGAGTGATCGACCAGGGCCAGCATATTTCCTCCCAGACCACCTCCGGATAATTTCGCGCCATAAGCGCCAGATTTAAGAGCAGCTGAAACGAGTTTGTCTAACTGCGGACAAGAAACTCCCATTTGCTTCAAGTAGTGATGATTTTGTGTCAATAGAGGACCCATTTCAGCGATTTGACCTGCCAACAGATGTTGTCTGGTTTGAATTGATAAATTGCCGATCTTTTCAAAGAGAGCCCCAAATTTATTCGGAGATTTTAAGTATTGTTCCTTCACCCCGGCAACTGCCTGCGCAGTGGACGCATGTATACCTGTATCAGCGATGATCAATTCAAAACTCTTGGGAATATCCAGAAATTCGATCGGTTTTTCTCGAACAAAATATACCGGTTTGGCGAATGTGACTACTGTGTTGTCAATTCCCGAAGGAGTACCATGATAAATCCTCTCCATTTCATAGGCCAACTGATTTATCTCTGGTTCACTCAACCTATGCCCGAGAAATTCAGCGACCGCTCGAACTAATGAGACCGATGATGAAGCGGAAGATCCCAGACCAGACCCGATGGGAATATTCGAGGAGACACGGATCTCACAGGCAGGGAGATGGTCCAGATGGAAATGATCCATGATCAACTCAAGGCTGCGCTTGATTGGGGAGGTTGCAGGCAAAGTGGATAGATCCTGATCGATTCCTAATTTGGGAGCAATGATCCGGACGGTACCGCGTGAAGTTAACGGTTTCGCGGAGACCATGGTTTTTGAGCATATTTGCATGACGGGCAAGGCGATGGCGGGCTGTCCATACACGACAGCATGTTCCCCACATAAGATCAGTTTTCCAGGCGCAGAACGAGATATCGCAGGCATTCTAAAATTTATAAAAAATCACCAGTACAGTAATAGCCCAAAGGAGCACGGTCGCTTGAAGTGGTCGATCCTTCAAGAGAAGTTCTTCCGGTTCACCTCCCTTGTTTTTTACCTGGATCAGGAAAAGGTAGCGGAAGATGCCATAAAGCACGAATGGAATGGTCAACATCATTACATGATTTTCCGGCAGGTTTGGCGCTGAAAATGTGTAAAACGAGTACGCAATGAGGGTGCAGGAGGATACAATCGTCAACAGTTGATCGATCAACGCCAAAGTATAGCCGTCGAGTACTTTTCTATGGCTCGAGTTGCTTTCATTCGTTAGGACGGTCATTTCAGCGCGGCGTTTACCAAATCCAATATAAAGAGCCAACAGCGACATAACAATGTAAAGCCAAGGCGAGAACCGTTCCACTTGAATCACTGAAACACCAGCAACCACGCGTAGCACAAATCCAAAGGCGATGATCATCACGTCGATCAAGGGGATATGTTTCAACCAAATTGAGTATGCCAGGTTGACCAGAAAATACATCCCAACAATGATTCCCAATTCGGTTGAAAGAAGAAATGCCGCGGTAAAGGAGATTACGATCAAAACAATGGCGGCAATGATCGCTACCGAAATGGGAAGGTTCCCTGCCGCGATAGGCCGGTTCTTCTTGATCGGGTGATGCCGATCAGCTTCTACATCCAGAAGATCGTTCATGATGTAAACACTGCTGGAAAGAAGACAAAAAATCACGAACGCTGCCAGGGTTCTTTCAAGTGAAGCGATCTTGGTTAATTGCCGGTCAAACACCAGCGCCGCAAAGACGAAAACATTCTTGGTCCACTGTCGTGGACGCATTTCCTTGAGGATGTATTTAAACATGCGAATAATATATCATAACTTGACCATCGCAAGTAAAATTATTTCGTGGAAAAGATCCGTATTGATGTTCTTATGGAAGAGAAAAAACTGTCTGAAAGCCGCTCACAGGCACAGCGACTGATCATGGCAGGCCAGGTTCGGGTCAATGGACAGGTGATTTTGAAGCCGTCCATGAAATTCGATCCCAACTCTATTATTGAGCTTGAACAGCCACCTCGATTTGTGTCGCGCGGAGGGGAAAAGCTCGAAGGAGCCATCCAGGCTTTTGGGTTGGATGACTTATCAGGTCGGGTTTGCGCGGACATCGGTGCCAGTACAGGTGGATTTACGGATTGCCTGTTGCAACACGGTGCGACAAAAGTCTACGCGGTTGATGTGGGTTATGGAGTGATGCATTGGAAGCTGCGCAACGATCCGCGAGTGGTGGTAATGGAACGGACCAACGCGCGCTACGTGGAAGGATTTACCGAACCGGTGTCGCTGATTACCATCGACGCATCTTTCATTTCCTTAAAAATATTCTTGCCTGTCTTCAAGAAATGGTTCTACAAGGGAAAGGGGGAGGTCGTGGCGCTGATCAAACCGCAGTTCGAGGCGGGGCGAAAGGAATCGGCCAGAGGTGATGGCGTCATTCGGGATGAATCGGTACACAGGAAGGTATTGGAAGAAGTCCTTGGAGCCGCTTCAGGTGAAGGGTATGGTATTTGCGGCTTGATCCGGTCACCACTGCTCGGTCCCAAGGGCAATACCGAGTTTCTTGTCCACCTTAAGGTACCCTTGGTAGGAACCAAAACAGTCGAAGAATGGGTCTCTCCATTGTTTGAGTGATCGATAAACAAATTTTTCAATCCCGTTTATAAAATCCATGGATAAAATCGGTTATACTAATTCAGATTATGCCTGCTGAGACTACTCGAAATTTTTGTATTATCGCCCATGTGGATCATGGTAAATCCACGTTGGCCGACCGCATGCTGCAGATCACCGGAACGGTCTCTGACCGTGAAATGGTGGAGCAGGTACTCGATTCGATGGACCTTGAACGCGAAAAAGGCGTGACGATCAAGGCTTCCGCGGTTCGGATGGCTTATCCTTATCAAGGGAAAACCTACGAATTGAACCTGATCGATACCCCGGGGCATGTGGACTTTAATTATGAAGTCAGCCGCGCGCTTGAAGCGTGCGAAGGAGCCTTGCTTGTGGTCGATGCCACCCAAGGGATTCAGGCGCAGACGCTGGCAAACTTATATTTGGCCATTGAATCCGACCTGACCATCCTACCGGTGATCAATAAGATCGATCTAGCTTCGGCTCAACCGGATGTAGTGGCAAAGGATATCGAAGCGTTGGTAGGGGTCCCGGCGGATTCGATCCTGCGTGTCTCTGCCAAGGATGGGTTGAACGTCGGAAAAGTCCTGGATGCGATTGTTGAACAGATTCCCGCACCAAAAGGGAATATCGATGCGCCCTTGCAGGCATTGATTTTCGATTCCCATTACGATTCGTATAAGGGCGTAATTGCGTATATCCGAGTGGTCGCGGGCAAGATAAGCATGGACAGCACTCTGAGATTGATGGCCACTTCTGCAGATTTGAAACCTGTCGAAATTGGTATTTTCTCTCCGGGGATGGTTCCGATAAAAGAATTAAATGCTGGTGAGGTTGGGTACATCGCCACCGGGTTCAAATCGGTTAAAGAATGCCGCGTGGGTGATACCATCACTTTGGCTGCCAATCCGGCAGACCATCCATTACCAGGTTATCGCCATCCCAAACCCATGGTATACGCAGGTATCTATCCGGTAGAAGGGGAAGACTACGAGGAATTGAAAGAAGCCCTCGAAAAACTGCAATTAAATGATGCGTCACTGATTTTTGAACCTGAAACTTCGCAGGCTTTGAATTTTGGTTTCCGTTGTGGATTCCTGGGGCTTTTTCACATGGAGATTATCCAGGAGCGAATCGAACGTGAATACGACTTGGATATTGTCGTTACCGCGCCGTCAGTCGAATACGAAGTCCAGATGATTACCGGTGAGACTGAACTGATTTCATCGCCATCCAAGTTACCCAATGAAGCATTGATCTCTGAAGTACGGGAGCCTTGGATGCGGCTGGAAGTGATCACGCCAACCGAGTTTTATGGCACAATCATGGACCTGACCACGAAACGGCGAGCCACTTTTGTTTCACAAGACTATCCGGCACCCAACCGTGTACAGTTGAATTACGATATCCCGCTTTCTGAATTGATCGTCGATTTCTTTGATGACCTAAAGTCACGCACCAAAGGTTATGCCTCCATGGATTATCATTTCCTGGAATATCGTGCCGGGAATCTGGTCAAACTTGAAATATTGGTTGGTGAAGAACCGGTCGATGCCCTGGCTGCCATCGTACATAAGGAAGATGCTTATCACAAAGGTCAGGCGCTTGTCACTAAATTAAAGGCGCTGATTCCGAGGCAACTGTTCGATGTGGCTGTCCAGGCTTCTGCCTCTGGGCGAGTGATCTCACGCGCAAACGTCAAGGCGCTACGGAAAGACGTCCTGGCAAAATGCTATGGCGGCGACATCACCCGAAAAAAGAAATTGCTTGAGAAGCAGAAAAAAGGTAAACGGCGCATGAAGATGGTGGGTAATGTGGAGATCCCACAGGAAGCCTTCATGGCGGTTCTGAAATTGGGGGATGATTGAGTACCCCGAAAAGAAAATCACGCAATGGATTTCTGCGCTGGTTGCCGGGACTGTTGATCAGTGCTGTAGCGATCTATGCCATATTTAAATTTGTCCAGTTTCAGGATCTGAAAACCGCCTTTGCGCATGCAACACTACAGTTCATTTTGATCATTTTTGCTCTCGACGTAATTAGTATGATGGAGCGGGCGATAGCTTGGCGTTCCATATTGGGAAACAAGATTACCTGGGTTCAATCCTTTTTTGGCGTGAGTGAAGGATATTTCCTCAATAATATTTTTCCATTTAGAGCGGGGGAATTGGGGCGTTCTTTATTCGTTGGTCAATCATCCGGTTTGGGTACTTTCCATGTGCTGTCATCGATCGTGATCGAACGCGCCTTTGATATCGCTCTCGCAGCGATACTGGTCCTGGTCACTCTTCCACTTGTTGTTGGTCTGGCCTGGGTGAAGACGGTTGCCTTCACAGCTTTGGTGATCGTGGTTGCAGCTCTTGTCTGTTTGTTTTTGATCGCCCGAAATCGTGAAGCCGTCGCCGGATGGATGGAGAAGATCGGCTCGAAGAACAAGTTCATTTCGAAATATTTATTTCCGCAATTCACTAAATTGATGGACGGTCTTGCCACTCTTACCAATCCTAAGCAATTCTTGATTAGCTTTTTTTGGATCGCGGTTACCTGGATTTTGTGGATATTGATTTATGATGTTATGGTATGGCAGGTGATTCCGGACGCGCCCATCTGGAGTGGAGCGTTTGTTGGCTCGATCCTGGCACTGGGTGTGGCCATCCCTTCAGCACCGGCAGCTTTAGGCGTGTATGAGGCGACAATGGTGGCGGCAGTTGTTGTGTTGGGGGGAGACAGTTCACTCGCGCTGGCTGTTGCATTGCTCATGCATGTCTTACAGTTTGTTTCCAGCGCGATTTTTGGGCTGTGGGGTCTTATTCGCGAAGGTCACAGCCTTGCATCAATTTACCAGAGATTATCAAAATCTGAAGATACTGAATCGGGTATAACAACTATCCCTGATCAAATGGAGTTGAAATGACAATAACAACATTAATCACCGGTGGTGCCGGTTTTATTGGCTCGAATTACGCGAATCGCTGTATCGCACGCGGAGAAAAAGTGATCATTTTTGACAACCTTTCACGTCAGGGTGCGAAACTAAACCTGGAATGGTTGAACGAGCAACACGGAAAAAATTCATTTCAGTTGATTGTCGGTGATGTTCGACATACTGATGAGATTGAAAAGGCTGCAAAGAACGTTGATCGGATCATCCATCTGGCAGCACAGGTAGCGGTAACTACTTCGGTTACCGACCCGGTCACGGACTTTTCCATCAACGCTCAGGGTACATTCAATACTCTCGAAGCGGCCAGGAAATCAGGGAACAATCCCGCTTTTATCTATTCATCAACCAACAAGGTTTATGGCGGGATGGAAGATGTAAAAGTAATTGAAGCTGCTTCGAGATATCAGTATGCCAATCTTGCGGAAGGCGCTTCCGAAGAGCAACCCCTGGATTTCCATTCCCCTTACGGTTGTTCCAAGGGCTGCGGTGACCAATACGTTCGCGATTATCATCGGATTTATGGATTACCAACGACCGTATTTCGTCAGAGCTGTATTTATGGCTTGCGCCAGTTTGGCATTGAAGATCAAGGGTGGGTTGCCTGGTTTGTGATCGCTGCCATCACTGGCAGACCGATCACGATCTATGGCGACGGTAAACAGGTAAGGGATATCCTCTTTGTTGAGGATTTACTGGATGCGTACGACGCTGCACTGGCCGCGCCTGAAAAGGCAGCCGGGCAGATATTTAATGTTGGCGGTGGAAAAGACAACACCATCTCGATCTGGCTTGAGTTCAAGCCTATCCTTGAAAAATTGTTGGGTAAGGAAATCCCGGTTTCATGGAGTGATTGGCGCCCAGGCGATCAACCGGTTTATATCTCTGATATCCGTAAAGCTCGACGTATATTAGGATGGCAACCCAGAATAAGCGCCTCAGCAGGAATCGAAAAATTATTCAATTGGGTAAAAGAGAACCGAACTCTTTTTTAGATAATTATGAAGATCCTGATCGTCCTTACTTATTATCGCCCTCATATTAGTGGATTAACCATCTACGCTGAACGCCTGGCAAAGGCATTTGCCAAACGAGGTCACAAGGTGACCGTGCTTACTTCGCAGTTCTCCAAATCATTACCCCTGGAAGAAATTGATGAAGGGGTCAGGATTGTCCGTGTGCCGGTATGGTTCAGGATCAGCAAGGGAGTCATCATGCCCAAGATTGGCTGGATGGCTACAAAACTGGTGATGGAAAATGACGTTATTCAATTACATCTCCCGCAGTTCGATGCCGCGGGGATTTCCTTTCGTGGCAGGGTAAGCAAAAAACCCACAATTACCACATATCATTGCGATTTACGCATGCCGGTAGGTATCCTCAGCAAGGCTGCAAATATCGCCATCAATTTTATGAACTATCTGACGGCTATTTTCTCGCACAGGATTGTCACTTACACTCAAGATTACGCGGATCATTCCAAATATTTAAAGAACTTTAAAAGTAAAACAAATATCATCCCACCACCAGTTGTTCTACCAGAAGCCAGCTCGATTGAGAAGAAAACATTTGCAAAGGAACATAACCCTGAAGGTGTTCACCCGATCATTGGAATGGCTGCCCGGTTTGCGACTGAAAAAGGAGTGGAAGTTCTACTCGAAGCTCTGCCTTTGATCCTCGAAAAATATCCTTCTGCGAAAGTTCAGTTCATTGGTCCTTATCAAAGGATCGTTGGTGAAGAGGCTTATTTAGAGAGACTGCTTCCAGCCATCCATGAATATGAAAAGAGCTCTCACTGGGAGTTTGTTGGTGAATTGCAACCAGTTCAGATAGCTGCGTGTTACCCTAACCTGGACGTGCTGGTTTTACCCAGTTTGAATTCGACTGAGGCTTTCGGTTTGGTACAGATCGAAGCCATGATGAATGGGGTTCCATGTGTTGCTTCGAACCTGCCAGGGGTGAGACAGCCGGTAAGATCTCACAATATGGGGCGAATCTTCGAGATTGGTGATTCAGCAGGGCTAGCCAGGGCTGTGGACGAGGTACTGCAAAGCAATTTAAAAGATTCTCAAAAGCCCGCGGACGAATACTCCAGGTACGAACCGGATAAGGTCGCAGCGGAATACGAAAAACTCTTTGAAGAGATCAAACGGGAAATCAAGTAAATACATCGTTCTTCTTTAAATCCAAGAAGAAGGAATTGAACATGGATCAAAGAATTAATAATTCCAGCATCGTTACCAAGAAAAAATTCAAGTTGCCTGTCGCTCCATGGGTATGGGATATTTTAATTATTGGCATCCTGTTCATTGGAGCATATTTTCGTTTTACCGGGGAAAGTTGGGATGATGTATACCATCTTCATCCCGATGAGCGATTCTTGACGATGGTTGAAACAGCGCTCCAACCTGTTGAAAGCGTTGGAGAATATTTCAATACCAGTATTTCTACTCTAAATCCCAATAACGTTGGCTTTAGTTTCTATGTTTATGGAACTTTTCCTCTTTTCCTGGCGCGTTATGTAGGTGAGGCTGTCGGGCAAACCGGTTATGGACAAATCCATATTGTAGGGCGGGTCCTCTCTGGTGTGTTCGATATGCTCACCATCCTTTTTATTTATTTGATCGGAAAACGACTGTATAAGAACCATCGTCTGGGATTGCTGGCGGCGCTATTTTATTCTCTGGCAGTTCTCGCGATTCAACTTTCGCATTTCTTCACGGTTGACACCACAGCTTCATTTTTCTCTGTATTAACTGTGTATTTCGCGATATGTTTATCGACGCCAGATCCAAAGCGGCTTGAAGTGGAGCGATCCAACGCTGATAAGTGGTACTGGCTAAAACAAGGTTGGAATTCGATCGGCCTGTATGTCGCATTCGCCGTCTCTTATGGAATTGCCATGGCATGCAAAGTCAGCATTGCTCCTCTGGCGCTCCTTCTTCCCTTGGCTGCGTTCATTTACTTCAAGAAACTGGATGAAACCAAAAGAGAAAACGAATGGCCCATTCTTCTGCGGAACCTGGTTGTCGCTGGTCTGATCGCGATCGTGATTTTCCGGATTTTTCAGCCGTACGCATTCACTGGTCCCAGCTTTTTCAACTTTAAAATCAATCCTCAGTGGATTTCAGGGTTAAAAGAATTGTCCGGGCAGAGTTCGGGTGAGGTGGATGTGCCCTATGCGCTGCAATGGGTACGCCGACCAATCACATTCGCGTTTACCAATATGATAAAGTGGGGTTTGGGCTTGCCGCTTGGAATTCTTGCCTGGGCTGGATTCCTGTGGATGGGTTGGCGCGTGATCAAAGGTGATTGGCAGAAACACATTCTGATCTGGTCCTGGATCGCAGTTGTGTTCATCTCACAGTCTCTAACGTGGAACAGTATGATGCGTTACCAGATCCAGATCTACCCCATGTTGGCAATTGTTGCTTCCTGGGCAATTTTTAAACTATGGGAAGACGGCGCCAATTTGGTGACCAAGATCAGATTGATTCACTTCAATTGGAAACGAATTCTTGCTGTGGGCGCGGCAGTGATTGTCGTGATTGGCACTGGGGCGTGGGCTTATGCCTTCTCCCGCATTTATACTCGACCGGTTACCCGTGTTGCCGCCAGTGAGTGGATCTATCAGAATATCCCGGCAGCGATCGATTTAGGCATCACTTCTTCCACGAAGACAGTAAACGAACCTGTTGGTTATCGAAATGGTGCCGAGATCAGCCTTGCTGAACCCTACACCTATGTCTTTTCACCTACTTCCAATGATCCCCTGACACAGATCAGGGTTGAACATGTTTTGCAGGAAAATTACCAGGGTGAGATCATTTCACTCATCGCAGTCATCAGCGAAGCGGATGATCCTGATGAAAAGTTTATCGCCAGCGGTTTTGTTCAGGCTGAATTCACTGGCGCGGACGATTCGCGGGGTGGGCAAGCGATCATTCCCATGCTGGAGCCCGTCAACCTGGAAGCGGGGAAGAAATATAAATTGATGCTTGAAATCGCCGAACCAAATGGATTGATTCAACTTCAGGGTGATGTTAACCTGGAGTACTCCAATGGTGTATCGGTTACCAAACAATATTTGCCGGCCCCGGCATATCGACTGACCCCGGAAAATGATTTCAGGAATGTCTTCCAGCCGGTCACTGATGGGGTCTTGAACAGTATCACGCTGAACCGGGTAGTGGATCTCCTGCAAAATCCAGATGTTAAAACGTTGACTGTAGATGTGGTGGATACGAACGATCCAAATACTGTTTTGGCCAGCGGAAAGATCAATGATACCTTTGCTCCTTCCGGAGACCCTCGCGGAAACCAAAAAGTGATTTATCTCAATCATGAGATACGCCTGGATAGTACGCATAGTTATCTCTTAATTTTCCAGGTTCAACCTCTCGCTGATGAAAGCGAGACTGCTCTGGCATTCTACAATGACGTTATCGCGACCGAATCTTCTTGGGATGACGCGATCCCATTGAGCATGCACAACTATGATGTTTGGGGAAACCAGAGTGGCCTTTACGGTAACAATAAAAATTTCGAAATCTACTGGGATGACAATACCGCAAAATTGGAGCGCATTGAATCCATCCTGGATACCGCGGATACGATCATCATTACCTCTAATCGGCAGTGGGGAACCATCACCAGGGTAACTGAACGATATCCCCTGTCGACTGAGTATTACCGCAACCTGATCGGATGCCCTGCAGACCAAGACATTTTATGGTGCTACCAGGTAGCCGAACCGGGTACATTCGAAGGTAATTTAGGTTTTAAATTGGTCGCAACATTTGATTCGAATCCCAATATTGGAAGTTTCGAAATCAATGACCAATCCGCGGAAGAAGCATTCACCGTTTACGATCATCCAAAGGTGTTGATCTTCCAAAAGACCGCTGAATACAATTCCGCAAGTGTGGCATCAATCCTGGGCGCGGTGGATCTGACCAAAGTTGTCCATCCATCACTCAAGGAATCAGATAAATTCGCCGGTAATCTTTTCCTCACTGACACTGCCACGAAAATTCAACAGAGCGGCGGTACCTGGTCTCAGATCTTTGATTTCTTTACCAAAGTGAGTAATAACCAGTGGGTGGCTGCAGCAGTCTGGTATCTGCTAATCATGCTGCTGGGGTGGATCGTTTATCCGTTTGTTCGTTGGGCGATGAAAGGACTCCCTGACCGAGGATATCCGTTAAGCCGGCTGGCAGGTTTGCTGCTTTTAGCTTTGTTAACCTGGCTGGCCAGTTCCAATGGCGCGACCTTTACCCGGACCACCATCCTGATCGTCTTAGGCGTTCTGCTGGCTGGGAACATTGTGCTGGTAGTTCTGCAGAGACATGAGATCAAACAGGAGTTCAAGGAAAAAATCCGATACTTCCTGGGTGTGGAGCTTGTGTTTTTAGTCTTCTTTCTCATCGATCTGGGCATCCGATACGGGAATCCGGATCTTTGGCATCCCTGGAAGGGTGGCGAAAAGCCGATGGACCTTTCCTATTTCACGGCGGTACTTAAGAGCACGACCTTTCCGCCTTATGATCCGTGGTTTGCCGGTGGTTATATCAATTATTACTATTATGGTTATGTGATCGTCGGTGTTCCTGTTAAGTTACTGGGAATTGAACCAGCGGTAGCTTACAACCTCGTTTTGCCTACCCTGTTCGGACTGACTGGAATCGGAGCGTTCAGTTTGGGCTGGAACATCCTTCATGTTCAACTGAAGGTTGATGAGGATGAAGTTAAATCTTTACAGAAACGTAGCTGGCTGGCTGGGATACTTGCTTCGTTCTTCGTCCTGATTATCGGTAATCTTGGTACGCTACGGATGATCTGGCAGGGAATGCAAAAACTGGCGGCTCCAGGCGGCAATATAGATGGCGCGACCATCCTTCAGCGATGGAGCTGGTCATTCAATGGGTTCCTGCAATTCTTAAAAGGCGTAAACCTCCCCATCGGTACCGGAGAATGGTATTGGACTCCTTCACGGGCGATTCCCGGAGACGTGATCACCGAATTCCCGTTCTTTACCTTCACGTATGCCGATCTTCATGCCCATATGATCTCTCTTCCGATTACTATTTTCGCTCTCTCCTGGGCTCTATCAATTCTGTTGGGTAAATGGAAATGGGGAGAAGCCAAAGGGGAGAAGATTACTTCATTCATTTTCACATTCGGTTTGGGAGCAGTTATCATCGGCGCGTTGCGTCCGACGAACACCTGGGACTTGCCGGTTTATCTGGCACTGGCAGCCATTGCCATCTTTTATACGGTTATCCGTCATGGAGAGATCCCAGCCTGGTTCTTGCCTGACGCAGAGAGTTGGCTGAGAAAAAGCCTATACTCGCTGAGCTGTGTGATCATCCTGGTAGTACTACTTCTTGTCCTTTACCAGCCATTCGCAAAGTGGTATGGACAATCCTACGGTAGCCTTGATAAGTGGGAAGGGGAGAAGTCGGATTTCGTTTCTTACCTGGTTCACTGGGGATTCTTCTTCTTTATCGTAATTTCCTGGTTTGTCTGGGAAACCCGCGAGTGGATGGCAGCCACTCCCGTATCAGCGTTGAATGGCTTGAAGAAATATTCCGCATTCCTTCAAATTGTAGGCATTCTGGCGGTGATTGTTTTGATCCTGTTCGCGGTGTTGGGAGTGAAAATTGCCTGGGTCGCGTTCCCGTTGGCTGCCTGGGCATTGATCTTGATCTTGCGACCCAACCAACCAGATATCAAACGTCTTATCCTGTTCATGATCGGAACCGCGTTAGTGTTGACGATCTTCGTGGAATTGTTCAACCTACATGGCGACGTGGGTAGAATGAATACAGTGTTTAAGTTCTACTATCAAGCCTGGACATTATTGGCAATCAGTTCCGCGGCGGCATTGGTGTGGTTGATCCCTGCAGTGATGAACGAATGGAAGGAACGGACAAGCATCATCTGGCAGGTTGTTCTGGCCATTCTTGTGTTCAGTGTGCTGCTTTACCCGATTACCGCATCGCGCGATAAAATTCGCGACCGGATGAGTGAGCAGACTCCTCACACCCTTGATGGTATGGAGTACATGAAAACCAGTTTTTACAACGACCAGGACACGGTTTTCGATTTAAGCCAGGATTATGCGGGCATCAAGTGGATGCAAGCGAACGTCCAGGGCTCTCCGGTGATCGTCGAGGGGAATTGTGTCGAATATCGCTGGTGTAACCGGTACACAATTTACACCGGGTTGCCAGGAGTGATGGGATGGAATTGGCACCAACGCCAACAAAGAGGATATCTCTCAACGAACGAGATATACAATCGTATCGATGGAATCGCTCTTTTTTACAACACCACCGATATCGATGTGGCTTTGAGGTTCCTGAAGACTTATGATGTCGGTTATATCATTGTTGGGCAGCTTGAAAAGGCTTATTACCCGGGAGATGGATTGATTAAGTTTGAAACCTATGATGGCAAGTATTGGAAAGAGGTTTTCAGGTTGAACGATACTGTGATCTATAAAGTGATCCCGCAAGAGTAACAGGTGCCTCTTTGACTGATATATTAAGTGCTTTTCACTGGTATTTTGTGGTTATGGTGATCGGGGTGTTGGCTTTCCCGATTGCTTATCGCTTTTTATCCCGACTTCCCGGTAAAGGGTACGCGTTCAGCAAACCGCTCGGGTTGTTACTGTGGGGGTATGTATTTTGGTTGCTGTGCGAATTGCATATCATTCAAAACAGTATAGGAGGGATCTATTTGGCGCTCGGGATGATACTTTGCGGTTCCTTCCTGGCGCTGCGAAAAGGAAAAGCTGCTGAGCTCTGGAATTGGGTAAAAGAAAACTGGAAAACTATCCTGAGTACAGAATTGGTATTCCTGATTTTCTTTACTCTTTGGGCCTGGGTTCGATCGACCAATCCAGAGATCACGGGTACAGAAAAACCGATGGAACAGGCTTTCATCAATGCGATTCTGAATTCCCCATCTTTCCCTCCAAAAGACCCATGGCTTTCTGGATATGCGATTTCATATTATTACTTTGGCTATGTTCTTATCGCCATGCTGATCCGCATCAGCGGTGTGGTTACCGGGGTGGGGTACAACCTTACTTCAGCAACCTGGTTCGCGTTGACGGCCATTGCGGCATATGGTTTGCTGGCTGATCTGATTGCTTTTTGGAAACGCGGCAAGGAAGACACTGGGTCTACAACATTCTCTGAAGCGCAAAAAGCGTTGGGACGCGCGGCAGGTATACTAGGATCGATTTTTATCTTGATTGTCAGCAATCTTGAAGGATTGCTTGAGCTTTTACATGAGAAAGGCGTCTTTTGGACCAGAGCCGCGGATGGTTCTCTGACTTCAACATTTTGGACGAGATTGGGTATCCTCGATCTGGATGTAGCGCCAACCATCATGACAACACCGACCGCCGGTACTTTATGGCAAAGGTTGGTAGCCTGGGTAGAATCATTGACCCCGACCCGATACCTGGCTTGGTGGCGAGGATCGCGTGTGGTCCGAGACCTGAGCATTACCGGTGGTGGCATAGAGATCATCGATGAATTCCCGTTCTTCTCTTATCTGCTTTCCGATTTACATCCGCATGTACTAGCCATGCCGTTTGATCTTCTGGCTATGGCGATCTGCCTGAACCTCTTCATCGCTGCTTCTGAGAATTCCTGGCCAAATTGGAAACCTACCCAATGGTTGAAAAACTGGGAGTTCTGGTTGACCGCGTTGGTTCTTGGCAGCATGGCTTTCTTTAATACCTGGGATTTTCCGATCTATGTCGGACTTTTCTGCCTGGTTTTGATTTTCTTGAAAGTCAAGAAAATTGGTTGGACGTTTAATCGGATTTGGGATTTTCTTGCCGCTTGTTTGACCTACGGCATCACCGGGGTGATTCTCTTTTTACCTTTCTTCCTTGGATTCAAATCCCAGGCGGGCGGATTGCTGCCAAGTCTGGAGTTTCAGACGAAGGGCGCGCAATTTTGGATCATGTTCGCGCCATTGATGATCCCGATTCTGTTTTGGTTGGTTCATGTTTGGCGGCAATCAACTGATCGGCAAAAATGGCCCAAAGGTCTGTTCTTCACATTCTGTCTTATCGGTGGATTATGGTTGGCATCCACTTTGATCGGTGCGATTATTTATGCTGCAGGGAGTGCCAGTTCACAGTGGGCGGCATCCAGCAATGGTACAGTAGCCGCACTCGGACAAAAGATGAATGAAGCATTTGCTTTGTTAGCCGGAATCCACGGTTCCGATCAAGGATGGATGGTCTTTAAAGTCTCGTTCAGCAGGTTATTTGGTCTGAATGGCGAATATTCATCAGCCGGCACCTGGATTACACTGTCAATTCTGCTAACCTTGACCTGGGGTTTGATCGCTGTGGCAGGCAAACACGAGCAGGTTGAACCAGAAAACGAGCTCGCTTCAAATAATGTCGCCTCAAGATCATTGAGTGCAAATTGTTTTGTACTCTTCCTGGTTTTGATGGGAATTGGTCTTTCTGGTTTTCCGGAATTCTTTTACCTGCGTGACACGTTCGGCAACCGCATGAACACGATATTTAAATTTTATTTCCAAACCTGGATGTTCTGGGGGATTGCCGCGGCTTATGGAACCGTTATACTTTGGAAAGAACTAAAGGGATGGCGTCAGATTGTGTTTTCCACGGTCTGGGTCATCGTTTTTCTCAGCTCTCTATGCTACCCGGTGTTCATGCTTGGCAACAAAATGGATATTCAGAGTTTTACCAAAGCAGAGGTATCCACCTGGACTCTGGACGGGAATGCTTACCTGAAGCAGTATTATCCAGATGAGGTCGCTGCTATTGAATGGCTTTCAACCGCTCCGGATGGAGTGATCGTCGAGGCTATTGGCGGTAGTTACTCAGAATTTGGACGGCGATCAGAATTGACTGGCAAGCAGACAGTGTTGATGTGGCCGGGGCATGAAATGCAATGGCGGGGTGGCACGTCTGAGATGGGTTCACGCGAGAAGGACGTCAAGTTATTATATGAGACTTCTTCCTGGTATGACGCCAAGGGAATCCTTGAGAAATACAATATCCGATACGTGATCATTGGTGTATACGAAAAGAGTGCGTATCAGGTGAGCATACCGAAATTTGAAAATAATCTGGATGTTGTTTACCAAAACAACAGCGTGACCATTTATGAAGTTACCGACACAGCGCTAAAATAAGACGCGTACCATGGAGTCGATTGTGGACGAGCGAAATCAAAAACGTGAATTCTTATGGTTCCTGATGGCTTTTGTCATGGCAGCCAGTCTAAGATTTATCAAGCTGGGATCATTGGCACTGGGAAGTGACCAGGCAGCCCAAGCCATGCAAGCGCTTGGTTTGGTAAGGGGAACAGCTCCGATTGTCGAGGGTTCGCCCAGTTATGTGGCACTGACTTCAATATTGTTCACTGTCTTTTCCGCGAGTGGGTTTTGGGCTTGTTTTTGGCCAGCTGCATTTGGTTCGTTGGTGGTTTTCGTCCCATTATTGTTCAGAGATTGGTTTGGAGGAAGGGGTACTGTACTTTTAGCTTTCTTCCTCGCTCTGGATCCTGGGTTGGTCGCGGTTTCACGAAACGCAAGTGGGATGATGATCACTCTGGTAAGCTTTTTGGTCTTCATTGGCGCGCTCAAAAATCGGAGGACCCTCCTCGCGGGTATAGCCGCTGGATTGGTCATTTTGGGTGGAGTATGCTCATGGCCGATCTTGATCGCAGCCATTCTGATAACGGCGATCTTCTTCTTTAGCCTTCCTGCCGGGGAGAGAAAAGACAAAGCTGCAAACAGCGTTGATTGGAAAACCCTGGCGATTTCAACTTTCGCGACGGTCATTTTGTTGGGAACTGTATTCTTTATTCGACCCTCGGTCATAAATGGTATCGGGGCGGGATTTTACCAGTATTTTTCCGGACTGGCATCTAGTGAGGGCGTCTCCCTAAAAGTGATGCTTATCAGTTTACCAATCACCGAATTATTCATGCTGCCGTTGACCATTTGGGGAATCATCATCGGTCTGAAAAACAAAGATGCACTGACAGAGTTTCTCAGCTACAGCGCGGGGATATTATTGTTGCTCTGTTTGTTAAATTCATCGCGACAAGTCACGGATTGGGTTTGGACGATCGTTCCACTTACCATGTTGGCGGTCAAAGGATTGGATGATCTATTGCGGCGTTTTACAACCAATGAGATGATCGTTACTATTATTCAGGCTGTTATTACAGCGGTATTGATCATTTTCAGTTTCTTAAATCTACTTTCAACCATCAATAATCCTCCAGTTGATTCAACAGCGACCGGGAGAAGTGTTCTTGAGATTTTGATGCCGTTAATTTTCCTAGCAGTTGTTTCCTTATTGCTCTCATACGGTTGGTCGATGGGTTCATCCCGTCAGGGGCTAATCATCGGAGTTGGCGCCTTGTTTCTTTTTGTAACCATCGGGACGAGTTGGAAAGCGGCCGGTTTAGGTTTAAGACCCGAAGCAGAACTTTGGCGTAGCGACGCTCTACCGGTTGGCTGTGGATTGGTACAAAAATCTGCGTCAACGCTTGGATTGATGACGAACGGATTGGAGACTCGGATTGATATCTCATTAATTGGAAATGGCTCCCAGGATGTAGAGTGGTGCTTGAGGGATTTCGATAAATTATCATCTGTTGTTTCAGTAGGAAAATACGATTCTCCATCGATTATTATTGGATCTTCCGATTCTCAGATTAATCCAGTGGATTCCTATTCATTACAGAGAATTCTCTGGACTTCTGTCATTGATTACGATAATATGTCTGCCTCGGAATGGATCAAGTGGTTCGTTTCCCGTAACTCACCAACGATTACAACGATGCTGAATTTCTGGGCACGAAACGACTTGTTTACCGAGCACTAATCTTGAATTAAAGAGGAATGATGTCGTTACCAAAGATCATAGCAATTGATGGACCAGCCGCGTCTGGAAAATCGACCCTGGCGGAAAAACTAGCCCAGGACTTAAAGTTTTTATATTTCGATACCGGGGTGATGTATCGTGCAGTTACACTGGCTGCGCTAGATGAGTTAAGTTCCGTTGATGATGAAGAGAAGGTTACCGAGCTGGCAGGGAAGATCGATATTGATGTTCAACCTCCTGAAGTTCAGGATGGCCGAAAATACACAGTATTGCTTGATGGAGTGGACGTCACCTGGAAATTACACGAGCCAAGAATCGATAGTAATGTATCAAAAGTATCGGCATATCCCGGTGTTCGCAAAGCGATGACCGAACAGCAACGTGTGATCGGTAGTCGGGGTAATGTTGTCATGGTTGGACGCGATATTGGAACAGTAGTTTTTCCGGAAGCCGAATTAAAGATCTACCTTGACGCTTCGGCGGAAGAACGAGCCCGTCGTCGCAGCCAGGAGATCAAGCGCAGGGGCGAAAATGCTAATTTTGATGAAATCCTCGCGTCGATAAAAAGGAGGGATGAAATCGATTCCTCCCGTGTGGTGGCACCATTAAAACCAGCTAAGGATGCAAAGATCATCAACTCGGATGGGAAAACCATTTCTCAAGTTCTGCAGGAAGCAAAAAGACTGCTTGACCTGGTTTAGATAAATAAGCGATAATAAGAAAGATCGTTACGATCGCAATTAAGCATTGTAGAATCCGTAAGTCAGGAGTTTTATTCAATGTGTGATACTTTTGTCGCTCTTGGCAACTCAACTAAGGATGGTGTAGTTCTTTTTGCGAAGAATTCCGATCGAGATCCAAACGAAGCTCATGAAATCGTGATCATTCCAGCAGCAACTCATGAAGCTGGCTCGATGGTTAAGTGTACTTACATTGAAATTCCCCAAGTGGAGAAAACCTACAGGGTGCTTCTCTCGAAGCCTTTTTGGATCTGGGGCGCCGAAATGGGTTCAAATGAGTTCGGGGTGACAATTGGAAATGAAGCAGTATTTACCAGAGAACGGTATATCAAGGAACCTGGACTGATCGGAATGGATTTCCTGCGTCTGGCATTGGAACGATCTAAAAACGCGGAAGAGGCGTTGAATGTTATTGTGAGTTTACTTGAGACCTATGGGCAGGGGGGAAACTGTGGTTATTCGCATGCTTTTTACTATCACAACAGCTATTTGATCTGCGACGAGAAAGACGCCTGGGTCCTTGAAACGGCTGGGTGCGAGTGGGTTGCTGAAAAAGTCACTGATGTTCGCTCGATCTCGAATGGATTGACGATCGAAGATAAGTGGGATCGATCATCAGCGAACCTGGTTCAGCATGCCATTGATATGGGTTGGTGCAAATCGAAGGAAAAGTTCAACTTCCGGCGTGATTATTCAGATCCGATTTTTACCTTTTTCGCTGACACTCGTAAACGTCAAAGCTGCACCATGGATCAGTTGCGAATGAAGAAGGGAAAATTAACCACTGCTGATATGATGGCAATTTTACGCACACACAACAAGTCCATCCAAGAAGGTTTCACTCCCGGAAAGGGATTGACCGGAGCGGATGTGTGCATGCATGCCGGTTTTGGTCCTATCCGCACCAGCCAAACCGCTGGATCGATGGTTTCTGAGCTAAATCATGAAAGGAATACCCACTGGCTTACAGGAACCGCGGCGCCATGTATTTCCACTTTCAAACCCGTATGGATTGATTCAGGTGTCCCGGCAGGTTATAAATCTCCTAAGAAAGTATTCGATGAATCAGCATTGTTTTGGCGGCATGAGACTTTACACCGCGAAGTGATCAAAGATTATCAGAGCAGGATTAAAGTGTTTGGGACGGATATTCAGGAACTCGAAGCGCAATTCCTACAAGGTATAGACGAGATAAAAAAACAGGATATGAATAATCGCGCTGCATATTCACAAGAGTGCTTTAATAAAGCTGATCAGCTTGAAGAGAGTTTAAAGCAACGCGTAAAAAGTATACCCATCAAACACAGAAATCATTTCTATTACACAATGGCCTGGAAAAAACTGGATAACGAGGTAGAGATACCGAATTAAATTCAACATATAAAACCAATGGTGAATATTGTTCTGTTTGACACGCCGCCTTACATTGACCTGCCGTACCACCTTCTTGGCTGGATTGGCTGGTTCATCATGGCAGCGTTTCTCCTCTGGTTTTTACAAAAATCAAAATTTGATAAACAAATCAAGCATTTTTGGTTGATCTTTATACTCCTCATCTTGGCGGCAGTAGGGGCTAACGTCTTCTTAGGATTCAATCTGCCATGGGAAAAATCCCTGCCACTACCAAACGTTCCCAGGGATAATTCGACACCCCAGGTTGTTTTCTTCTCGGCACTCCCCCTTGTTTTGGCAGCCGGGTTATTAGGAGCCTGGCCGGCGACTATTGTTGGGTTGATCGGTGGTCTGGTAAACGCATTGTTCAACACGCATTCGGTTTTCTCACCACTTGAGTCAGCAGCAATCGGGTATCTATTGGCAATCGCGCTTCGGCAAGATTTCCGAACTTTATTTTTCAGGTTACTGAGGCATCCCCTGGGCGCGGCGGTGCTCATCGCTCTATTCTCAACACCAATATATTTGGTAAGCACCTTTTTTGGTACCAATGGTTCACTGGCAGCACGTTTAGATTACAGTTTCACACAATCCTGGATTTTGATTGTGACAAATGGGATCCAATTAATTGTCGCCGGTTTATTGTGTGAGGTATTCGCGCTTCAGCGATCAGCTCTTTGGGTGCAGTTCAAGCTATTTCGGCCAAGTCCAAGTGAATCAGGCTTACAGGCGCGAATCCTGACGACAACCGTGCCAATGGTAGCCATCTTGCTGATCACGCTTTCTATCGCAGACTGGGCGGTGGCAGGCCAGGCAGCAAGGACGATGGTAAGGAACCAGTTACAGTCTGCCGCGGATGCAGCCGCTGAAAACATCCCCTATATTCAAGAGACCGGGCAAAGCCTGCTTAAAGATATTGTCACTTTAGAGATCCCTTTGGACAAGAAGGATAAAGCGAACGAATTTCTGAAACAAAGATTAAGGTCCGCGCCATTTTTCAAACAGCTTTACCTGTTTGATTTGACGGGAACACCGATCACTGGATATCCACTCAATGCCGCTTCTCAATTAATCCTAAGCAGCGAAGAGGAAGCTGGTATCAAATTAGCGCTTAATGGGGTCAGCGTGCAATTCTACGCGGTGTCTTCAATGGGGGCATCCACTGGAGTTCAATTATCCTTTCTGGCGGCCATCCCTGATGAGTATGGTCTGGCTAAAGGAGTCTTACTGGCCAGAACCGACCTGGATGAAAACATATTCTCACAACCCGCTGTCCGGGCGCTGGAGCTCATCAGCCAACAGGGGGGGCAAGGCTTGATACTTGATGAAAACAACATCATACTTTATGACTCTGACGCAACCCAATTATTGACTACGTACACTGGCACGATCCCTGAGGGAACCTCCTTTTTTGATGAAATCAATGGTACGGGGACACGGCAATTGATCTATAAGGAACCGATTGGCGAAAAGAACTGGAATGTAATCGTCAGCATGCCGGCCAGTACCGCCCAGGAATTGGCATTAAAAATTGCCATTCCGCTTTTAATCGTTTCTGTGCTCTTTTCGGTGATCGCGTATTTCTTACTGCGATACATGATGCGTACTGTTACTTTTTCATTAGTCACGTTGGCAAACCAGGCAAGCCGTATTGCTCAAGGTAGTCTCGATACATCCATCACACCAAAAGGTGTAGATGAAATCGGTCGGTTGAGTTCTGCATTCGAACAAATGCGTGTCAGTCTGAAGGAAAGGCTGGATGAGCTCGATAGATTATTGGAAGTCTCCCAGGGAGTGGCTTCGAATTTGAGTATCGAGGGAGCGGCTGAGCACATTCTCAATGCTGCATTATCCTTTGGCGCGGACTCCGCCCGCCTTGTTTTGCTGTCGGATCCCCATAATGGAATCGATGGAGAGACGGAGGTCTATGCTGAAGGTCCTTTATCTCAAGATTATCAAGTGATGGATCAAAACCTGCTTGACATGATGCAGCAAGAAAAGGTGTTGGTGATCCCGTCCAGGGCAAGGTTGAAGCGAATGGGCATTCCAAAAGGCGCCAGTATACCCGCGGAAATGCTCGGTACTTCCATCCGGGATGGAAGCGATTACCTTGGAGCTTTATGGGTGGGGTATGCTGAACCGCATCGATTCTCTGAAAGTGAGATTCGTTTCTTCAACACGCTTTCGAACCAGGTAACACTTGCTGTAACCAACTCCAGACTCTATCTGCAAGCTGAAAGCGGAAAACAACGTCTTGAATCTGTTCTGGCTTCCACCCCTGACCCCGTTCTGTTGGTGGATAATGAAGGCCAGGTATTGACCAGTAACCACGCAGCAGATGACATCCCTGGTCTGGTTTCGTCCATGGGAGAAACTTTTTTCGAAGCCAAGTCGATCGGATCCAAATCGCTGGGTAATTTATTGAACAAGGTGAATTCCAAGGAATTATCCTCGAATGAGATTGATCTTGAAAATGGACGGACTTACCTGGTAAGCATTTCCCCTGTTGAGTTGGATAACAAGAAAATCGGTAAAGTATGCGTCCTGCACGATGTTAGCGATTACAAGGAATTGGAAAAGATAAAATCGGATTTTGTAACAACGGTGAGCCACGATTTGCGCAATCCGCTGGGACAATTAAAAGGGTACGTATCGATGTTGCCGATGGTGGGAGAAATGAACGCGCAGCAAAAGGAATACACTACCAAGATCGTGGAGAACCTGGATAAAATGACCCATATGGTCGATAATCTACTTGACCTGGGAAGGATCGAAGCCGGGATCGAATTGCAGGTGGAAAAAGTATCACCGCTTGACCTTTTGGATCTCGCGATCAACCAGGTTCAGCCACTGACTACGCAACGTAAAATTCAATTAATGCGTGAATTGACCTCCTTGCAAGATTTGAAGATCGACGCTGATAAGGCGCTTCTGCTGCAAGCCTTGGTAAATTTATTGGACAACGCAATTAAGTTTTCGCCAATCAACGGACAAGTACATTTACGTCTGACTCGCGATAATGAGATGGTAAAATTTGAAGTTCAGGATCACGGCCCTGGGATTGCGCCGATTGATCTACCTACGATTTTCGAAAAGGTCCAGAAAAATTCAACAAAGGATGGTAAAAAAGGTAAGAACGTTGGGTTGGGTCTTTCGATCGTCAAATCGATTGCAGACCGCCATCATGGAAAGGTAACAGTAGAGAGTGCGTTGGGGAAGGGAAGCACATTCGCTCTGATTGTGCCAATCCAGCAAATTTCAAAGAATAGATGAAGATTACTGTATTTTATTGACAATTTCGTGGTATACTTTTCAGTCGCATGAAATTTTTGCGGATTTGCGATGATTTGTTCAGCGCAGAAAAAAACTCTATGCGCTGATTGTGTGTTTAATGCTTGAGGGTTCCTTTCAAGGAGGCATTTAGTGGAAACAAAAAGTCTGGTAGCTCTCCGAATCAACCTGGCATCCCCTGAAACGATTAAAAGTTGGTCGTATGGTGAAGTTTTGAAACCTGAAACGATCAATTACAGGCGGCTGCGCCCTGAAAAAGATGGTCTTTTCGACGAAGCTATATTTGGACCAACTCGTGATTATCAATGTTATTGCGGTAAATATAAGAACCCCCGTTATAAGGGAATCGTTTGCGATAAGTGCGGTGTTGAAGTAACGCGATCATCCGTTCGTCGTGAGCGAATGGGTCATATCGAGCTGGCTACTCCGGTAGCGCATATCTGGTACACTCGCCGTATTCCTTCTTATTTAGGTTTACTGCTGGACATTTCCCGCCGAAACCTCGACCGTGTACTATATTTCGCCCAGTATATCGTCACTTTTGTCGATGATGATGCCCGTCAGAAGGCATTGAAACGCCTTGAAGATGAAATTAATGTGTCTGAGCGTGAACGCGCCAGTCAGATCAATATGCAGATCCTTGAAGTCAAACAGAGCCGGGACAAGAAGATCGCTGAGTACACCCAGCGGAAAAAAGACATTGAATCCCGTGCCGAGGAGCAGATTGCTACCCGCCTGGAACCTGTTATCCAGGAAGGGCAATCGATCGAACGGAAATTATCCGAACAGCTTGGTCAAAAACTGAAGAAACAAGTATTGTTCGAGACTGCCAGCCTTACCATCGCAGAAGCTGGCGATGTCGCTTCCGCAGATCACATTGCCAGTGTGCAAAAAGCAGTCAAAGAACGCCTTGAAGAGATCGAAACCGAGTTCAAAAACGAAATGTCTCGCGACATTGAGCAATTGAAGATGAACATCGAACAGGTCAAGGCTGAAGCTGAAGAAGCTATGGAAGCTCTGCGCAACCAGCTTGAGGATCAATCAAGCGAGTCGCAAGATCAGAATTCACATACACGTGATGAACTGCAGGAACTTCGTCCTTTTACTTTCTTAAGCGAGAGCCGTTATCGTGAGCTGAAGTCACGCTGGGGCAACGTGTTCCGTGCGGATATGGGTGCGGAAGCATTTTATGATATTTTACGTCGCCTGGACCTCGATAAGATGTCCGAAGACCTATGGACCGAAGTGCGCACATCAAAGAGTAAGCAAAAACGCAAGAAGGCGACCACCCGTTTGAAGGTGGTTGAATCTTTCCGTCGCTCCGGGAATCATCCTGAATGGATGATCCTGACCGTGCTGCCGGTGATTCCTCCGGAGTTACGCCCGATGGTCCAATTGGACGGCGGTCGTTTTGCTACCTCAGACATGAATGATCTGTATCGCCGTGTGATCAACCGCAACAACCGTTTGAAGAGATTGCTTGAGTTGGGCGCTCCTGACGTGATTGTACGTAACGAAAAGCGTATGCTTCAGGAAGCTGTTGACTCTTTAATCGATAATTCACAACGAGGAAAGGCATTATCCCGCCGCGGTCGTCGTGAACTCAAGTCACTTAGCGATATGCTGAAGGGTAAGAAAGGCCGCTTCCGCCGTAATTTGCTGGGTAAACGTGTTGATTACTCAGGTCGTTCTGTAATTGTGGTTGGCCCCCAGTTAAAACTTTATCAATGCGGTCTCCCCAAGACCATGGCATTGGAACTCTTCAGACCGTTCGTAATTTCACGGCTTGTCTCACGCGGTTATACCGCTAATGTCAAGGGTGCCCGAAGATTCATCGAACGCGGTCGACCGGAAGTTTACGAAGTTTTGGAAGAGGTCATTAAAGATCGCCCGGTTTTATTGAACCGCGCCCCGACTCTTCACCGTCTGGGTATCCAGGCTTTCGAACCGATTCTTATCGAGGGAAGCGCCATCCAGTTGCATCCGTTAGTGACCACCGCGTTCAACGCGGACTTCGATGGTGACCAGATGGCCGTGCATGTACCGCTCTCTGAAAAAGCGGTCAAGGAAGCCCGAACGTTAATGCTGTCTTCCAAGAACCTGCTCAAACCCGCTGATGGTGAACCAATCATCAGCCCGTCGAAAGATATGGTTCTGGGTGTCTACTATTTGACCGTGGCCGATGATCGAAAGCACGCAGGAGATGGCCGCAATTTCGTCGATATCGACGAAGTAGAAATGGCCTACCAGTTAGGTCAGGTGGATATTCATGCGAATATCACTGTTTATATGCAGACCTACTTCAATGAGAAGAACGAACGTCTGGCCGAACCAATAAAAACACGTATCAAGACCACAGTGGGCCGTGTTCTTTTCAATAGAATTCTTCCCGCGGAAGTTCAGTTTACCAACCGCACCCTTGAAAAAACAGGCGTCAAGAACTTGATCGCGGATGTTTACGAACTCTGTGGTGAAGATGTTACTACCGAAGTTGCCGACCACATTAAAGATATTGGTTTTGAATATGCCATGAAGTCGGGTACAACCATTGCTGTTTCCGATATCAGCGTTCCGAAGGAAAAGGAACAGATTCTGGAACAGGCGCAAGAAGAAGTAGAAAAGGTCAACAAGCAGTTCCGCCGCGGTTTGTTGAACGAACAGGAACGCAACAAGCACGTCATCGAAATCTGGCAACAAACCACCGGTGTGGTGGGTGAGGCCGTCAAGAAGTACATGGATCCGAACGGCAACCTGTCAGTGATGGCAAACTCTGGAGCTACAAAAGGCGGTTTTGGACCTATTGCGCAGTTGGCTGGTATGCGTGGTTTGATGGCTGACCCTGCCGGGCGTATCATTAGCCTGCCAATCCAATCAAACTTCCGCGAAGGCCTGACCGCGCTCGAATACTTCATCTCTACACACGGCGCTCGCAAAGGCTTGGCTGATACCGCGCTCCGTACTGCTGACGCTGGTTATTTGACCCGCCGTCTGGTGGACGTTGCGCAAGACATCATCATCAACGAAGAGGATTGCGGTACCACTGAAGGTATCTGGATTCACAAAGCGGATGATGTCGCAGGCCAGAAATTGGCCGAACGCCTGTATGGGCGTTTGACCGCTGGTCGTATCGTCAATCCCAAGACGGGTGAGATAATCGCAGAAGCTGGCGAGATGCTAGACCATGACCTAATCCGCAAAGTGATCAATGCTGGAATTGAAGATGTGTATGTGCGCTCACCAATGACCTGTAATCTGATTCATGGTATTTGTGCCAAGTGCTATGGCATGGATCTCGGTCGCGGTAAGTTGGTTGCCATGGGCGCGGCAGTAGGTACTGTGGCTGCCCAATCCATTGGTGAACCTGGTACACAGTTGACACTTCGTACCTTCCATACCGGCGGTGTTGCCGCTGGTGGTGATATCACCACAGGTTTGCCACGCGTGGAAGAATTATTTGAAGCACGCCGTATGCCGAAAGGTGAGGCAGTGATCACCCGCATCTCTGGTGTGGCGAAGATCATGCAGACAGAACGCAGCGGTGAACAGAAACTGGTTCGTGTTGAACATTCCGCGATGACCTCAGATGAGTATGAGGTTCCAGAAGGTTGGGACATCATTGCCAAGGATGGCACTGAAATCGCGCTTGGCGATGTAATCGCCAGTCAGGGTGATGCTCAGATCAATGCCCAACATAATGGTCGCGTGCGTGTTGAGAAACGCAAAGTGTACGTCAGTTATGAGCAACGTGAGACTGAAGACTATGAAATTCCTTCAACCTCACGCCTGATCATCCACGATGAACAGAATGTTGAAGCTGGTGAAGCGCTGACCGAAGGTTCGATCAACCCCCACACGATCTTGAAGATCAAGGGACGCGATGCCGCTCAGATGTACCTGATGACCGAGATTCAGAAAGTGTATCGTGCTCAAGGTCAGAACATTAATGATAAACACTTTGAAGTTATCATCAGAAAGCTGATGGGTAAAGTCCAGGTCATCCGGCCGGGCGATTCCAAATATTTGCCTATGGATGTGGTGGACCGTTTGGAGATCAAACAGACAAATGAGCAATTGATTTCTGAAGGGAAACAACCAGCACGATTTGTTGAAATTCTTCTGGGTGTTACCAAAGCTTCCTTGACGACGGATTCCTGGCTTTCCGCGTCTTCCTTCCAACATACAATCAAAGTGCTAGCTGGGGCAGCTATCGCCTCAAGCGGAGACCCGTTATTCGGTCTGAAAGAGAACGTGATCATCGGAAAGCTCATCCCTGCTGGAACGGGTTTTGTCCATGGTCGGTTTGGGGAGAAGCATGTCGAAACTGCCCTTGAAGCAGCCGAGGCAGCAGCATTGGCTGAAAAGGTTAAAGCTGATAGCGCTGACACTACAGAAACCAACCAAACACCGTTAGCTGAGTAAGAGGTATAAACCCAATTTACCCCGAGAGTGAACTTCTCGGGGTTTTTTATTGACTCGGCTTCAGAAACTTCGTAAGATAAGGGTTGACTTTTAGCTACAAAGAACGTGGGTAATGGAGATGATTATGGATATGGGTATGGTTCAAAAAGTGGATATCGATCACGAGATGCAGCAATCCTACCTGGATTATGCGATGAGCGTGATCGTGGCAAGGGCGTTGCCCGACGCGAGAGATGGTCTAAAACCGGTTCAGCGTCGCTTGTTGTACGCTATGTATGATATGGGTTTGCGACCAGATTCCGCGACAAAAAAGTCAGCCAGGATCGTGGGTGAAGTGCTGGGAAAGTATCATCCGCACGGTGATCAGGCGGTATATGAATCCCTGGCTCGCATGGCGCAGGATTTTTCGTTACGCTACACGATGGTAAACGGGCAGGGGAACTTTGGCAGCATTGATGGAGACCCACCGGCTGCCATGCGTTACACAGAAGCCACGATAACATCATTTTCTCAAGATCTATTGGCTCAAATAGATCGAGACACAATCGACTTCACGCGAAATTTTGACGATTCTCTTAATGAACCACTTGTTCTTCCCTCTGCGGTTCCCAATTTGTTGATCAATGGAGCCAGTGGAATTGCGGTTGGAATGGCAACCAGTATTCCTCCGCACAACCTGGCTGAGGTGATCGATGCATCGCTTTTCCTGCTTGAGAGCTGGGAAAAGATTGACGATGTGACCATTGGTCAATTGATGAAATACATCAAAGGGCCGGATTTCCCGACAGGCGGGATCATAATCCAGCAGTTTGATCAAAATGAACTACAGCCAGCTTACGCCACCGGAAAAGGAAAGATTACTCTGCGTGGGCGGGTAAGCCTGGAGGAAATGACTCACGGAAAGAACCGAATTATCATCCACGAAATTCCATATTCGACAAACAAGACATTGCTGATCGAACGAATTGCAGAATTAGCCAGAGAAGGAAACCTGGACGGAGTTACCGATCTGAGGGATGAATCCGACCGGCAGGGGATGCGCATCGTGATCGAATTGAGTAAAACAGCGGATGTGGACGAAATTTTACGAAGGCTTTATAAACGAACTCCGCTTGAAGTCACATTCAGCATTAATTTGCTGGCACTCGTAAATGGTGAACCTCACCTTTTGTCGCTTAAACAGGCATTGAAGGTGTATCTTGAGCATCGTATTGAAGTTGTCAGGCGGAGAAGTGAATTTGATCTTCGTAAAGCTCAAGAACGTATCCATATCCTGGAAGGATTGCGTATAGCAATAAACAACCTGGATGAAGTAATCAAAACGATCAGGGCTTCTGCCGACAGCGACCAGGCAAAGATTAAATTGATGAAAAAGTTTAAATTATCAGCCATCCAGGCTACGGCGATATTAGATATGGCTTTGAAGCGTCTGGCTGCGCTGGAACGGAAAAAGATCGAACTGGAATATAAAGAAGTTGCCGACCTGATCAAAGAGTTACAGGCGTTGCTAAAATCACAGAAAAAAATTCGCCAACAAGTAGCAACAGAATTGAGTTTGGTGCGTGAAAAGTATCAGGACAGAAGACGAACTCAGATCGTGTCTTTAAAAGAGGGAAAAGAGGCTCATGAACTCTTGACCGTACAGGACGTCACACCGGTCGAGGTCGCGTGGGTGGGAATCTCTCAGGATAATAAGTTATTTAGGACACACGAGGATCAAGCTCCAAAATTGAGCGGGCGAGAAGCGCCAATTCTAGCAGCGAGAATGGACTCACATCAAACCCTCTATATTGTTTCCCAGATGGGGAAATGCGCAGCCCTCGCGGTTCACACGATCCCTGTCGTGGAGAGCCAGACAGAGGGAGTGGATATCCATAGACTTACCACTTTTGCGGAAAATGAAAAACCAATCCAAATTTTTTCGTTACCGCAAGATCGGTCCAAGTCAAACCATAAGATCGTCACAATTTCCAGGGAGGGATTGATCAAAAAGAGCGATGCTAATGAATTGCCGGGACCTTCTTCGCAAACATTCACTCTCGTAAAAGTCAACGAGAATGACGAATTATGTCAGTGTAGGATAACAACAAATGAACCGGAATATTTAGTGGCAACTCGAAAAGGCCTGGCAATTCGGTTTTCTGCTGAAGAAGTTCGTAGCATGGGACTGGTCGCTGCTGGGGTGAACGCGATTAAGCTTGCGGAAGGGGACCAGGTAGTTAGTTTCACTGCTTTGCATGGCAAACAGGAGTTGGAGTTCCTGGCAAGCGATGGAACTGGTTGGCGTATTCCAGAAGCGGAATTTCCTCTTCAAAAGCGATATGGTCAGGGAGTGATAATTGGCAAACTGGCGCCAAAAACGCAATTGATTGGATTGATTTATGGGAAAAAGAATCAACAGTTTACGGTATTTCTACGTAAAAGTGTTGCTAAAGGGATGAGAATCGATTCTATTCCTGCAGGAAAGAGATCCAGTTCCTCAAAGAAACTTTTCAATCTGCGCCCTGATGATTTTGCCATAAATGTAACCCACTTAGCTGAATTTACTGAAATTGGGCATGATGTACCGGAAAAGAAAACATCAAAGAAAAAGTACAAACAGGAAGATCTCTTCAAATAATTGCCATCAATAAACAAACAAGGGATTGGTTTTAGCCATTCCCTTGTTTTGTGTACGCTTTATCAAGAAATATTGAAGAAAGTATAGTGGTAAGCGATTTTCCCATTGACGAGACCGAATGTATCATTCCCATCGTTTACTGTGCCATTGGTCGAGGTGGCTGTCCACTGCATGTGACGTGTCGTCCCCGTGGTGGTGTTCCTGCCAAGTTTATACTTCACTGAAGGAAGCTTGTTTGTAAGGAGATCTGAATACCAAGAACGGATTGCTGCTGTTCCCTGAATTGTGCTATCCGCATCGATATGGACACTATTTGAGGTGTATAGAGCCATGATCGTATCCAGATCATGACTGTTTATTGCTCTGATAAACCTGATGGTAATATCTTCATCTGTCGAGGAGTTTATCGGTGTAACGGGCGTCCATGGCCAGGAATAACCAGTGATGGTTGACCATAATGTTGGATGTTTCGCCCGACAATCGTCCCAGCTAAAGAAATTGACACCTGTCATTTCCAGCGATTTTGCTGCTTTGAAAAAGCCCAATAGATCATCCGATGTAGGAGTCCAACCACTCTCAGAGAACGCCGGACCGGTCGGGATTATAGGTCGGAAAGGAGTAATTGCTTTGAATTCTGTGTATGTGCGATTGAGTTGGTTTGTTGGGTTATGCGAGCTCATCCAATAAACCTGTGGCATGTTGTAATCACATTTATTTAAGAAGGTGGTCCAGGGGAAATTGGGATGATAAGTAGGCCACCTGAATGAACACAAAGCGATCGGTGTTGAAGGTAACCCTTTGCGTAAGGCTGTCATATATGTGCTCGCCGCAGTGGTCATTGATTTTGATTCATATTCAGATTCAGCATCGATGACATATCCATCCATGCCATACTTCTTTATTTGAGAAATGGCAATCGCAGCTTCGCCAGCTGGTTCGTAACCATAGACATAATGCCAGCCCCACACTCCGATCCCTTTGGCCCGTAATGCTGACACAACTGCAGGAATGTAATCTTCGCCAGTGGTTTTGTTGTAGTTATATGCTTTCGTGGCATTTGCTATCTTGATCAAAACATGTGAAAAACCACCTGAATAAGCAAGCGAGGCGATCTTAGCAGCAGAGCCGTTTTCACAATTTGGAATTTGCCAAATCCACATTCCTTTTCCGGTTAGTGTCATTTTTACCTCCTGTAAATTACAACCGTTCAACGGTCGGCGATGAAAGATTACCTTCAAGATTCAATTGACTGGCAATCCTGCACATAGCATGGATCACGTTATCCACATGCTCCCAGAGTGGTACTCCGAATTCAGCAGCCCCTTTTTCCATTTCTTCCCGGTTTGTTCCGGCCGCAAAAGCTTTATCTTTCCATTTCTTTTTTACCGAACTGGCTTCAAGGTCGTAAAGTGAACGTGATGGTCTTACTAATGCCACCGCAGTAACCAGACCGGTAATCTCATCGCAAGCAAAGAGGGCTTTTTCCATCCTTGTTTCGCGGGAAAAGCCTGCCAGGCTACCGTGTGAGAGAATCGCTTTTATGATCACTTCAGGAACATCCAAATCGCGCAAAATGGGAGCCCCTTCACTCGGATGCTGTTCTGGGGTAGGGTGTATCTCCCAATCAAAATCGTGTAAAAGGCCGGTAATTCCCCACAAATCGACATCAGCATTTTCTTTTTCCGCGTAATAGTGCATTACTGCTTCGACCGATAACATGTGGTTTATCAAGCTCTGGTTTTTTACGTATTGGTTTACGATTTGTAGTGCTTTTCCACGTTCCATCAGTGTTGTTTTCCTTTTGTCACTTTTTTTGTTCCCGAAAGATTGGTTCAACATCACCCATTACAGGCAAAGGCTGGCTGATCAGTACTTCCCATAACGCAACGAGTGAAGCTGGTAATTCACGCACGTTCCAGGAGAACAGTGACGAGTTCATGTAAACTCTGAGGTCGGCTGATACACCAACTGCCTTTACGCCAATCTGGTTACAGATAAACAATGCCCTGGGAAGGTGGTAGCTCTGGGTGACCAGAATCGCTTCGTCTACCTGAAAGATATATTTTGCCCGGTAACAGGTATCGTAGGTGCGGCGACCTGCATAATCCAGCACAATGTCTTCTTCTGGCACACCAAGACTCATGGCATAGGCTCTCATGGCTCCGGGTTCGTTGTAATCGATAAACCGGTTATCTCCACTCATTAAAAGCTTTTGCGCCTTTCCATCCAGATACAATTTCGCGGCAGTTTCAACGCGATCACGCAAAACAGGAGAAGGTGATCCATCCCGCTGCAACCCTGCGCCGAAAACGATCGCTACTTTGCTCGCTGGAACCTTTGTTGAGTCGTAGACCATACCTTTTGAGGCCACGGCTGTTACCAACCGTGACGCAGCCATCACAAAGATTCCGGCTACCAAGAACCAGATCAATATTTGAAGGGACATGTTAAATATCTTCTTTACCATAGCAAGATTTGTACCAGTTTTGATTTTTGAGATAGATCGATCATGGATTTCATTTATCGTTCCATTCAGGCGCTTCATATTTTGAATGAAGAAGATCCTGTGCTAAAGCCAGTTCCTCGTTGGTTATACTCGAATCAATGAGCCTGATTCCGAGTGCATTTTCAAAGCCGGAGATGCAGGCCTCTGCTACTTCGTTCCACGGGATGATTCGGCCAATTACTTCTTGAAGAGTGGTGGCATGGAGGTAAATTCTTTGCCTGGCTTCTTTTCTTATTTCTTCATTGGGATAGCTCAGAACATCATTTATTCTGGCTATGTCTCCGGACAAAGGCAGCGCGCCATGTTGCAGAACTCCACCGTATTTGCGCGATTGGGCTGATCCGATCAATTTTTTACCGGCAACAGTAATCTCATAATTGGAAGGGACTTCAAAACATACTGGATGGTTGTGTCCTGTTTGCTTTGTTTCATATTCTTTATCCGCGGTTGCTCGAACTCCCAGAATCTCAAGGGCAGCCAGTAATCCTTTTGATAATTGCCGATAACTTTCTAACAGGTTGCCTTTAACAGCGGGGGAATCAACAGGAGCACAAACAGAATAGGTAATTTCATCGATGTGGAGGATGGCTTTTCCTCCAGTTGGTCTTCGGACATAATTCCAGCCGTTCTTTAGCAATGCGGTTTTATTGATATCCGCGACGGATTGCGAAAATCCCAGAGACAGACATGGAGGCTCCCATCCATAAAGGCGGAGGACGGGGGGAGTTTGATTTCGCAAAGTCGAAAGCAACAGTGCTTCATCAACAGCCATATTGAAATGCCCATCGAGAAAGGGAGATCGTATCAGACGCCATTCTTCCATGAAACTCCTCCAAGCGAACAATTAAAAATTATACTATGGCGAAATGAATATTCTGTGTAGTACTCGCGGACCTCAATTAGTTAAATAAATTACTTTTATGTAATTATTTGTTAAATTACTTGACAAAAAAACTCAAAACGTTATAATAAATATACTGTTGCTTTTCAAACGAGGCGGAATTGAGCACTTTTTTTTGGGCAAGTCCAAAAGAAAATGTAAAGAATCTGAATAAACATGCTGTTATTGATTTAATCCGCTTTACTCCAAATGGAATTTCCCGAGTTGAATTAGCCCGACAATTGAATTTAACCAGAGCCGCGGTAACTTCGATCATTAACGATCTTCAGGATATGGGGATCGTAAATGAAGTGGAAGGCAGCCATCCTGGAGGAAGAAAGCCTATCGTCCTCGAGATTAATCCTGACCGAGGTTTTGTGGTGGGGGTCGATCTGGGAGCTACCCATGTGACATTGCTTTTAGCCAACATGGCGGCTCATGTGATCAGAGATATTGAGAAACCTATCCATGTAGAAGATGGTCCTCGAATCGTGTTGGATCAGGTGAATGAATACCTCACTGAATTACTTGAAGGCTCGGGATTATCGGTAAAAGATCTGAAAGCGATCTGCGTTGGCGTACCTGGCCCTGTTGTGCTCAATGAAGGAATGGTATCAGAACCCCCGATTATGCCGGGATGGGATCGTTTCCCTATTGAGAACCATATCAAATCTTTGTGGTCAGTTCCCACGATCGTTGGAAATGACGCTGAACTGGGCGCAATTGGTGAATGGGCTTACGGAGCCGGTCGTGGACAAAATAACCTGGCATATATTAAGGTTGGGAGAGGAATCGGTGCCGGTCTTTTGTTGGATGGGCATATATATCATGGTTCGACCGGATCGGCTGGTGAAATTGGTCACATCACGATTGATGAAAATGGCCCGCTCTGTTCTTGCGGGAACCGCGGTTGCCTCGAAGCCATGGCTGGTGGCAATGCGGTAGCCAACCGTGCGATCGAGTTAGTCCGCAAGGGTCAGCGCACCGAGTTGGTGTCGATCCATCCTGTCGAAAAAATAAAATCATCAGATGTGATCGCCGCGGCGTGCAGTGGCGACCTGGTGTCTCAGCAGATTCTTGCGGAAGCTGGCGCGCATCTGGGAACCGCGATCGCGGGTTTAGTTAACTTATTTAACCCATCCATTATTATCATCGGGGGTGGGGTTTCGCAGATAGGTGATTTATTATTGCAACCCATCCGCAGTACAGTGCAAAAACGCAGTCTGAAAATGGCTTCTAGAAAATTACGAATATCAACCGCACTCCTTGGTCGACGTTCATCCGCCATGGGAGCTATTGTCGAAGCGTTATCGTTAGTTTTACATTCAAGCGCAGAAAATGTTGACGATTGGAGGTGATGCGTAGTTAATTTTTTTCAACCTATCTATGTGTTTTCTTCAGGAAACTGAGAAACAAATTTTTCAAAAGGAGAGAAATATGGCTAAGAAGTTGTTCCCCCTGATCAGTCTCGTACTGGTCCTTGCTTTCACCCTTGCTGCTTGTGGCACTACCCCTGCAGCAACCACGGCTCCTGTTGTCACCACTGAAGCAGCCGCTGTCGAAACCACTGAAGCTGCACCCGCTTTCCCCTCTGATCCCATCGCATTAACCCTGTGGACCAAGGAAGGCGAGACTGATGGTGGTTTACAGTATGTTCAGGCTCTGTGCGAAGCTTACACAGCCCTGCACCCGAATGTAACTTTTACTGTTGTTAACAAAGACGTCGAGACTCTGCGCGAAGATTTCCAGACCGCCAGTCTCGCCGGCGCCGCTCCTGACTTGCTCTGGACTGTCAGTGATCATCTTGGCCCCTTCACCTCTGCTGATTTGATTCAGCCGGTTGACAGCCTTGTTGACCTGACCAAATATGTCACCAGCGCCACCGATGCAGTCAAGAGCCCCGATGGTCAGACCTGGGGTGTTCCCATCTCTAATGGTAACCACCTGATGATTCTCTTCAACAAATCACTCATCGAAAAAGCTCCTGCTACAACCGATGAGATGATCTCCATGGGCAAGGAATTCAAAGCAGCCAATCCTGACAAAGAATTCCTCGTCTACAATCAGACTGAAGCGTTCTGGTTCGTTCCCTGGCTCGGTGGTTTCGGTGGTAAAGTCTTCGCTGCTGATGGCGTGACCCCGACCTTGAACACCCAGGCAATGATCGACACCTTCCAGTTCCTCCACGACATCAAGTACGTCGATGGCATCATCCCGACAGAATCAGACTATGATACATCTGACTCGATGTTCAAAGAGGGCAAAGCTGCCATGATTATCAATGGCGACTGGTCCTTAGGTGGTTACAAAGAAGCCCTTGGCGAGAACCTTGGTGTCGCAGTAATCCCGCAGGTTTCCTCCACCGGTTTATATCCTGCTCCCTACACCTCTGGTGTGTTCTTCATGGTCCCGAAGGGCCTTGAAGGTGACAAACTGACGGTTGTTGTCGACTTCATGAATTTCGCCACCAACAAGGAAAACCAGCTTGACATGGTCAGCAAACTGACCCGTCTGCCGGCCTTGACCGAAGCCCTTTCTGATAAACTGATTACCGACGATCCAATTCTTGCCGGTTCAGCAGCTCAAATGTCTTATGGTACTCCGATGCCCACGGTGACTGAAATGCGCTGTGTCTGGGATGCCATCAAACCCGAACTGATCGCTGTTTATGGCAATTCTGAGGATGCAACCACCGCTGCCAACAACGCACAAGCTGCAGCTGAAACTTGTATCGCGGGTTTGGAGTAGTTTGTAAGTAAAGCTTTAAGGGGTATCGATTTTCCCCTGATCGTAAATAGGCCGGGCATGTAAGACGGCCCGGCCTATTGTTAAACAGGTTCACCTGGAGGAAGCTCATGATCACATGGGAAGTGATATTGAATAGCCTCGGCGAAGTAGGTATTACAGTAATTTATATCCTGCTTGGAACGATCGTTTTAGAGGTAGTTTTATATTTAGTTTTGATGAAACTTCTCAAGTACAAATATGCGCTTCCTTTCATGTTGGTAGCGCCTGCTGTTGTAGGCCTTGTCGCTCTTGTTGTTTATCCATTAATTTGGGAGTTCCGTCTTTCATTGACGAATATGTCATTGAAGACATTCAAAGATCCTTCTTTCATCTGGTTTAAAAACTACGTACGGGTTTTTACCGAACCAGTCCTTAAACAAAAAATGTTCTTCCCGTTGCTAGGACAAACCGTGCTATGGACTTTTGTCAACGTGTTTTTCCATGTCGCGGGAGGCTTAGGTCTTGCTCTACTGCTAAACCGTCCAATGAAGGGGAAAGGTATTTATCGTACATTGTTAATCCTGCCGTGGGCTGTACCGCAGGTTATCGCAGTTCTTGCGTGGAGAGGCGAGTTCAACTTCGAATACGGTTATTTCAACATATTGCTAAAAACTGTGGGATTGCAACCAGTCCAATGGTTGTCCAGCCCAATTCCCAATTTTATTGCCATGTGTATGACGAATATCTGGTTGGGTATCCCGTTTATGATGGTGATTTTATTGGGAGGGCTCCAAAGTATCTCGGGTGAATATTATGAAGCGGCAGATATGGATGGCGCCACAAATTGGCAAAAATTCAACAGTATCACTCTGCCTTTGTTAAAACCTGTGATGACCCCCGCCATTCTACTGGGAACTTTCTGGACATTTAACAATTTCAATGTTCCTTTCTTCATCAATCAGAATGAATTGGAATCCTCCGATATTCTGGTCACAGGCTTGTTCAGAGCTGCGTTCCAATATAGCCGTTACGGTTTCTCTGCCGCCTTTGCGTTTATTATCTTTGGCCTGCTTTTGATCTATGCCATTTTCTATCTGAAATACACCGGCAGTCTGAAAGGAGTATACGAATCATGAGCACCAATAGCGTAATGATTGAAAAAGAACCAAAACGCAGAAAACGCTCGTTTTTCTATGGTGGGCGCGGGGATTCTCCGTTTAAAAGAATCCTGATCCATCTGACTCTAATCGTCTGCTGTTTCATCGCAATCTACCCGGTGCTGCGGGTTTTCAGTGTGTCTCTACGTCCTGGGAACCGATTGCTATCGACAGATATGTCGATCATACCGCCGGATGCAACCTGGGAATCGTACCGCGTGGTCCTTTTCGAAAAGCCATTCCTTACATGGATATGGAATAGCCTCGCGATCACGATCGCAACGGCTATCATCGGTGTGATCCTGGCTGCAACATCCGCGTATGCTTTCTCTCGCTGGAAGTTTCCCGGACGCACGGTCGGTCTGGTATTCCTGCTGGCCACCCAGATGATCCCGGCATCCATGTTGATGATCCCTATCTATATTCTAGCCATTAAATTGGGGTTGTATCAATCGTATAAGGGCCTGGTGATTGCCTATTGTGTTTCAGCGGTTCCATTCAGTGTCTGGATATTGAAAGGATATTACGATACCATCCCCATTGACCTTGAGGAAGCGGGCAGGATCGATGGCGCCACGCAGATGCAATCATTCAGGTATATCTTGCTTCCGTTATCAACACCTGCTTTGGCGATCGTCTTTCTTTTCAACTTCACAACAGCCTGGAATGATTATCTGATGGCCCGTATTATGATCGGCAGCAAGGAAGGTCTGCTAACGTGGACTCTGGGTATTCAAAGGCTTCAAGGTCAATTCCAAACTCAGTGGGGATTATTCGCCGCGGCTTCCATACTGGTGATGATCCCGGTAGTGATCCTCTTCCTGTATTCTTCCAAGTGGTTGATTAGCGGTCTGACCATGGGAAGTGTCAAAGGATAGCCTTGACCGTTTCATAGACACCTTTCAACTGACAAAGAACCCCGTGAACGAATGCGATCGGGGTTCTTTTCCAAAAAGGAGGCAAGAAGGTGAAAAATCCTAAGTATCGCCTGTTTACCGTATTTGTACTGGCCACTTTTTTGTTGGGAGCATGTTCACAGGCTTTAACCTCAACGGCCGTTTTTTCGGCGCCAACCGGTTCAGAGGATGTCCTCTATGTAAATCTGATCTGGCATCAGCACCAACCACAGTATTACAAAGACGCAGATGGGTACTATACACGTCCCTGGGTAAGAGTACATGCCACAAAGGATTATTATGACATGGCAGCGACAGTTGCCAAGTATCCAAATGTACATGTTACATTCAACCTCACTCCTGTTCTCATCGATCAACTTAATGATTATGTAAACAATGGCGCGAAAGATGAGTATTGGGTGCTTTCGGAAGTTCCGGCTTCTCAATTAACCGATGAGCAAAAAAATTTTCTCTTGACACGGTTTTTCGATGCCAACTGGGATAATATGATACGTTCTCATCCTGGTTACAAACGTTTACTTGACCTTCGTGGCGGTACAACCGATGAAGCAATCGCAAAAGCAGTAGAAACCTTCACCGAACAGGATTTTCGGGATCTTCAAATATGGTTTAACCTCGCCTGGATCGATCCGGATGAATGGGCGAAAGAGCCTTTGAAAACATTGATCGAGAAGGATCACGGGTTTGATGAATCCGACAAAGAAATCCTTTTTACTGAAGTTAAAAGAATCATGGCAGAAGTGCTTCCCATTCATAAACAGTTGCTTGAAGCCGGCCAGATTGAGGTGATCACCACTCCTTTGGCACACCCGATCTTGCCCTTGATCTACAACTCCAATGAAGCAGCGGCAGGTAACCCCGATGCAGAACTTCCTACTCAATTTGCTTATGTTCAAGACGCAATCGCGCAACTGAATCAAAGTGTCGAGATCTACAAGCAGACCTTCGGAGTTGCACCCAAAGGACTGTGGCCTGCTGAAGGAGCTGTATCTCAGGATATTGTCCCGTTGGTCAGTAATACCGGATATTCCTGGATGGCATCAGGGGAGCAGGAGTTAGCTGCTTCACTGGGAATTGGTTCGTTCACACGCGATGCTAATGATACTGTTCTGCAAGCCGATCAACTTTACCGACCATACTTCGTGGAAGGTCGACCGGATGGTCCCGTAAAGGGCGGCAAGGTGATGATGGTTTTCCGGGATTCGATCATTTCAGATAAACTGGGTTTTACCTATTCACAGACTCCTGGAAAAGAAGCTGCAGCCGATGTGATCAAGCGTCTCGAGAACATCCGGGCTGAACTCAAAAAAGAAGGAGCCACAGGTCCACACCTGGTAAGTATTATTTTAGACGGTGAAAATGCCTGGGAATACTATCCGAACGATGGCAAGGATTTCTTGAACGCATTGTATCAGGAGCTTTCTGAAAGTAAATCGATCAAGACAGTGACTCCTTCAGAATATCTGGCGATATTTCCTGAACAAAAATCGTTACCGATGCTTTTCTCAGGAGCCTGGTTCAGTCAAAACTACGATACCTGGATCGGAGAATCAGAGGAAACGACCGCCTGGAATTATCTTGGGAAAACCCGAAAATTCCTGGCACAATATGAGTCGGGAAAAGTCACACCCCCTTCAGAAGAAGCATTAAAGCAGGCATTTCAATACATGTATTTCGCAGAGGGCTCTGATTGGTTCTGGTGGTACGGAACTGACCAGGATTCAGGGAATGACGCCTACTTTGATGAAGGATTTCGCTCGCTCTTAGCCAAAGTTTATGAGACACTGGAGCAGCCAGTACCGACTTTCCTCAAAGTACCTATTATCGCGAAGGCGGTTGTGGCTGCCAACCAGGAATTCAGTGGATCATTCACGCCTACAATCGATGGCAGCGCTGGAGAAGGGGAATGGGATAATGCGGCGTACTATCCGTTTGTGGGAGGCGCACAGGCAAAATCGGATGACGTAGCCAGCGGCTTTTATTACGGCGTTGACTCGAAGAATCTGTACATACGTATGAATGCAAAATCTGACTGGTCTAGTATCGCAGATGGTGCGGTTGGCATCTACGTGTTAGGTCCAAAGGCGGAGAAATCGAATGGAGCTACATTAAGATCTGTCGATTCTGAAGATCCATTCCTTTTAGGGTTCAACGCATCTCACCTGATTGAAATTAATCTGGAAGCCAATAAAGGTCAGCTTTATACTGCCACCTCTACGACATGGATCAAGGGGACGGCGGAAATCACTTCAGCGATCAATGGTACAATTCTCGAGGTAGCCGTGCCGTTAAGTGTTTTTGGTGATCTTCAAGCGGGTGATGTGATGAAATTAGCTGCGGTGGTCAGTTCGGGCTTACGTGATATGCAAGCTCTTCCTAATGGTGGTCCCGGGCAGATCATCCTTCCAGATTTGGGAAATATAACCACAATCCTGGATGTGGTCGATCCCACCGGAGATGATCACGGTCCTGGATCGTATACATACCCAACCGACACAGTCTTTACTCCCGGTGTGTTTGACATAACGGAGTTCACTGTAGGCGTTGGTGAAAGCGATATCTCATTCACATTCAAATTTGCGGGAGAAGTCCCAAATTCATGGAATTCCGGGAATAATCTGTCACTTCAGACACTTGATGTATACGTCGATAAGGACCCCGGGACTGGCACTGGATCACGCTTGTTGCTTCCCGGCCGTAACGCAGCCTTGGCAAATGGCAATGGCTGGGATTACGCAGTTTGGGCAGAAGGGTGGACTCCGGGAATTTACTCTCCGGATTCGTCTACTCTTGAACCAAAAGCAATCAACGGTGCAGATTTTAAGATTATTGTCGACACATCCAAATCTACTGTCACCCTTCGAGTCCCTCGCGACGTTTTTGGTGAAGGTGACCCATCCACATGGGGATATTTGGCCATTGTGATGTCGCAAGATGGTTATCCATCACCGGGTGTCTGGCGTGTACGCGACGTTCAAACTGAAGCTGCGCAATGGAAAATTGGCGGCGGAGCGGATGGTGTGACCAATCAGACCAGGATTATGGACATGGTCTGGAATGATGCAAGTATCTCGCAGGAACAGATGCTATCAAGCTTCACCCCAAGTACACTGGATGTTGGATCTTTAGGTCCTGATGATTTCCCAAATCTCCAACTGTTGACGATTGCACCATAACAGTCGGAGGGTTTTATGAACAGTCCTGCGTCTCCCAAGAGCAGGACTGTTCTTTCTTAACCCAAATAATTACGATATACTAAAGTTCTTGAGGGTGCCATGTTGACAAATGATGAAGATGAAAAAATGACATTAATTAACTCCCCGAGAAAGACGATTGAATTGGTCTTACCGGATGGGCGGGTATATACTGGGCCTCGCGGTGGGAAATTAATGGATTTGCTTAGCATGCTGCCGGAATGGGATAATCCTCCGATAATGGGAGCCATCGTTAATGGCGAATTGAGGGAATTAACCTACCAAATCGATATGGACGCAAGGATCAGGCCGGTGACTATGGCTGATGACGACGGTGCTCGCATCTATCGACGATCTGCTACTTTTCTTCTCGAAGCCGCGTTTGAAGAGATATTCCCGAATAACTCGATGAAACTGGATCATTCTGTCTCAGCCGGGGGATATTATTGCGAAGTCACAGATCGAGCCCCTTTATCGCCGAAAGAGTTGAAAGCGCTAGAAAAGCGCATGCAAGAGTTAGTTGACCTCAACCTCAAGATCAAGAAACGGGTTGTCCCCATAAAGGATGCAATCGCCTATTTTGAGGGAAAAGGCTTAAAGGATAAAGTTCAGCTTCTGAAATATCGCCAGAAAGATTATCTGGTGCTGTATCAGCTTGGCAACCATCAGGACTATCACCATGGATACATGGTTCCATCGACCAGCTTTATCAAGTGGTTCGCGCTGGATGTGGCCGGAGATGGGTTTATCCTCAGCTACCCCCGGCGTAACTCTCCTAAGCAAATTTTAACTAGAACGAGCTATCCAAAATTACTCAGTACATTCAGACAGTATGGCAATTGGTTAGAACGACTTGGCATTGAGTCTGTGGGATCTTTGAACGACGCGAATTCTTCCGGGAACCTGCGTGAAGTGATTTTAATCTCTGAAGCCTTGCATGAACTACAGATCGCGGATATTGCTCAACATATTGCTGATCGTTCCGAGGAAGCACGAATTATCCTGATCGCAGGACCTTCGTCGTCAGGGAAGACGACTTTTTCAAAACGTCTGGCGATCCAGTTACTGGCACAGGGTTTTTCGCCATATCCGCTGGAAATGGACAATTATTTTGTAGACCGCGAAAAGACTCCAAAAGACGAAAATGGCCAATACAACTTTGAATCTCTGGGAGCCATGGACACGCACAAACTTTCAGTCGATCTGAAGCATTTGATCGCCGGTGAAGAGGTTCAGTTGCCTCATTACAATTTCAAAGAAGGGCGGCAAGAAAAAGGGGAAGTGGTCAAGCTTAGTCAGGACCACCTACTGATCCTCGAAGGTATCCACGGACTGAATCCTCAATTGCTCCCGGAAATTCCGGCATCATCAACTTTCAAGATCTACGCATCCTGCCTCACACAATTAAACCTTGATCGGTACAACCGCATATCCACGACCGATACCCGTTTGATTCGCCGTATTGTCAGGGACGCACGGGAACGAGGTTACTCCGCCCAACAGACCATTCAACGCTGGGATTCGGTTACCCGTGGAGAAAAGGATTACATCTTCCCCTACCAGGAAAACGGCGACAAGTTGTTCAATTCAGCTCTGGTTTATGAGCTTTCAGCATTGCGGCCGTTGGTCGAGCCATTATTAAGGCAAGTGCCTTATGGATCGATAGAATACGTCGAAGCCAAACGTTTGCTGGCCATGCTAGAATGGTTCCTGCCTATCACCAGTGACTTGATCCCTGATAATTCGATTCTGAGAGAATTTGTCGGAGGATCCATCCTCGCGGAGTTTAAATTGTGGGAATCAAGAAATCAATAATTAACCAAGAACCCGACGATCTTCGTCGGGTTCTTGGTTAGAGGTTAACCTTGCATCAATTTTTTCTTGATCAATTTTCCCATTCGGGCGATTCCTTCATTAATTAGTTCCGGTTTGCAACACGAGAAGTTGAGTCTCATTGTGTTCAGGCCTTCTCCGGTTGCGTAAAAGGAAGGACCCGGGACAAACGCGACTTTTTCCTTGATCGCTTCGGGCAGGAGCTCCGTGGTATTCAGATTCCCGGGCAGGGTAGCCCAAAGGAACAACCCACCTTGCGGGTGAGTCCAGGTGACACCATCAGGCATGTTCTCTGCGAGAGATTCGAGCATGGTATCACGGCGAATACGATAAGTGTCCTGAATAAGCGTAACGTGTTTATCAAGAAAACCGTGTTGGCTCACTTCGTGGGCTACGATCTGGTTGAAAGTGGCTGTGTGCAAATCAGCCCCTTGTTTTGCTGTGATGAGTTTGTTAATCACCTCAGTTGGAGCGATCACCCAGGCAAGGCGAATACCCGGAGCCAGTATCTTGGAGAATGTGCTCAGGTAAATCACGTTACCGGTATAGTGGCCGTTCTTTTCGCGGATATTGGCATCGATCAACTCGACTGCTGGAAGGTTTTCACCTTCGTATCTAAGTTGACCATACGGATCGTCTTCGATGATGGGTACACCATAGCGATCGGCAAGTTCAACCAGTTTATGCCGGCGTTCAAGCGAAAGGGTAACACCGGTAGGGTTCTGGAAATTTGGCAGAACGTAAATGAATTTTGGACCCGTGCGCAGGGCTTCTTCCAGAGCATCGGTATTCATGCCATAGTCGTCGCAAGGCACAGGGACGTATTCAGCACCATACGCATTCCATGCCTGTAATGCACCCAGGTAGGTGGGCTGTTCGACTAATATACGGTCACCTCTATTAATGAAGATTCTACCGAGTAAATCGAGTGCTTGCTGCGAGCCAGAGGTGATCAGGATATTACTGGCATTGACTCCGATACCGATACGGTTCGTGTGACGGGAAATCATTTCGCGCAAGGGGAGATATCCGTCTGTAGAACCGTATTGCAGTGCCTGCGCTCCATGATGATCGAGGACATATTCACAGGCACGTTTGAACTCTTCTACCGGGAAAACGTCAGGAGCAGGTAAGCCTCCGGCAAATGAAATGACATCGGGCTGTTCCGTCAATTTCAATAATTCACGGATCGCAGAGTTTTTCATCTGCTTCGTACGCTGAGCGTAGCGATTGTCCCAAGGGGTTTGCATATTCCACCAGTCTCCTAAATGAAAGATTTTACTTGCGCGTTCTATTCATCGTGAATGCTCGGCTCAATCAAAGTTTCGGGAAACGGCTGACAACAATGGCCGGTGTGGGCAGGTTGATGCGGTCTCCGGCGACGAGATCAGAAGGAGCTTTATTTGATTGTTTTGGAGCTCCCTGGAAAATGGCTATAGGGGTCCCCTCGATTGCGTTCTTCAAATCCAGATAGGCTTGACCAGTGAGAAATCCTTCTTTATCAATGGCACAACTGGTGACCACACCAATGACTTTACCCTTCATATCGACCACAGGATCGGCATTATGTGCCATGCGTACACCTTTTTCGGTAAAGCGGAAGCGCACGACCACACCTTCTCGTTTGGCTTCGCGGGCAATAAAGGCATCACGTCCGATGAACCAGGGTTTGTATGTTTTTACGTATGAGCCAAAACCTGCTTCGGCTACTCCGAAATTCATTTCACCGCCCATCTCGTGTCCATAGAGCGGTAACCCGGCTTCTGTGCGGAGTGAGTCTCTGGCACCCAAACCGCAGGCTTTGGCACCCATTGGTTCACCGATCTTCAGGATGGTTTTCCAGAGTTCGACCGCCTTATCGGGGTGGACAAATAATTCGAAGGCCATCTTTTCACCGGTATAACCGGTGCGTGAGACAACCAGATCAAATCCACCCACGACAGCTTCGCACAACTCAGTGCGCTTAAGTGCCTTTATGCGTTTGGTTGTAGCTGCGTCACAACCCATCGCAAGAAGGATGTCGCGTGATTTGGGGCCCTGCAGGGCAATGTCCACGCGCATATCTTTACCTTCTTTGGGATCGCGTAAGTTACGAAGGATGACCTTACGCCCGAATGCCTTTACCCAGGGACGCTGAGCGTCAACCATTACTTTTCCTTCACGGACTGCGTTCAGCCAGGCCCAATCTTTAGCATCATTTGACGCGTTGACAACTACCAGGTATTTGTCCTGACCGCGTCGATAAACAAGAGTGTCATCGATTACATTTGAGTCTGGATCGAGGAAGTGTGTATAGCAGGATTCACCGATACCCAAACCACCGATGTCGTTGCCACAGACACTATCGAGGAAGAGAGAAGCATCAGGACCTTCGGCCTGGAAGACACCCATGTGAGCGACGTCGAAGAGGCCAGCCACCTGACGGCAGGCGAGATGTTCTTCAACTACCGAACTATACCAAACCGGCATTTCCCAGCCAGCAAATGGAATGATCTTAGCGCCCATATCTTTATGGATTTCATAGAGCGGCGTTCGGTGGAGTTTTTGATTTTCAGTTTCGTTCCAGGTAAATGCGGGGAGGGGAGTACCCTGTCCGCTTTTTTGACCGATGAAATATGGCTTTTCCATACTGACTGCGTTTCCGCTAGCGCTGGTTACCACATCGGTTTTTGATTCTTCAATCACAGTAGGACCGGGAATGCGGCGGGGCATATCTTCATCAAAGGCGATGTAGCCATCAGAAAGGTCACGCAAGAAAGTCGCCGCCAGACCGAAATCCTCTTTCTTGATCGAGAACCTGTAAAGATCGGGCTCGACAAATGTGAGTATTCCGCTGATTTCTTTGAGTGGTGTGTTCAAGATCGTAGTGGTGGAAGAACCTTTGGCAAGCGATTCAACATCAGCGCTAAAGACATAATTAACGAAGTGGTTGACCTTAGATCCGCGAATATCAAGCGCTACCCATTCGGATGATTTCGCAGGCTTATCTTCCAGTGAATAGAAATGAGGATAACCATTTGAACCGATTTCAATGTCACAACCTGCTGCGGCGGTCAATTTCTGGACACGCTTACGGGCTTCTTGCAGCACTTTGAAGTCAACTTTAGCGCGAGTCACAGCACCCTGCCTGGTTTCCACCTTGTAGGGTTTTGTAGAAAGCAACACATCGGCCATGATGTCGGCTACCTCGATCATTTCTTTTTCTTTGAGACCTCGCTGGGTCATCCAGGGGGTACCGAAACGAATGCCAGAGGCATAAAGGGCAGTTTTATCACCCGGAATGGTATTCCGGTTGAGGACGAGACCGGCAACGTCTAAGATTCGCGCCGCAATATCCCCGGAGAGTTGTGTGCCGTCAGTACCGACAATGGTCTTGCAATCGATATTCGCGAGGTGAGTGTTCGTGCCACCAAATGGGATCCGTAGCCCGCGTTCGCTTAATCTCTTAACAAGTACTTCGCAGTTCTTGATGATCTGTTTTTGAAGATCCTTGAATTGCTGAGTCTTTGCCAGCTTGAAAGTTGTGGCGAGAGCGGCAAACACGTGTACATGAGGTCCACCCTGTTCACCGGGGAAAACTGCCTTATCGATCTTCTTTGCGATGGAGGGATCGGTTGTGAGAATACAGGCACCACGAGGACCGCACAAAGTCTTATGCGTTGTAAAAGTGATCACATGGGCATATCCAATGGGTGAGGGAATGGCGTTCCCTGCGATTAAACCGGCGATATGGGAGACATCAGCCAGCAGATACGCTCCAACGCTGTCAGCAATTGCGCGGAATCGAGCAAAATCTGGAACCCAAGGGTACGAGGAATAACCACAAATAATGATCTTTGGATTGTACTCTTTCGCCAGAGCTTCAACTTGATCGTAATCGATCTGTTCGGTTTGAGGATCGACGTTGTAATGTACGACTTTGAAAAGTTTGCCCGAGCGATTGACGGATGAGCCATGTGATAGATGACCGCCGTGAAGCAAGTTCATGCCAAGGATCGTATCACCAGGTTCGATAAGGGCAGAATAAACAGCGTTATTTGCGGGGGCTCCGGATAATGGCTGAACGTTGACATAGATCTGGTCTGCCGAGTATTTATCAGTGGCAAAAGCTTCTGCGCAACGGCGACGAGCCAGAGATTCGACGATATCTGCGTACTCAACACCCTTATAATAACGCGGGTCGGCATAACGTCTATAATTGGCCAGGCGAGCGGGATAATCAAGGATATCTTCTTCTGACATGAAGCGCATCTCTTCATCCGGGTAACCCTCGGCATAGATGTTTTGAAACACCGAGCCAAGCGATTCTCGAACCGCAACCGGGGCAGTTGATTCTGAAGGGATCAGGATCAATTTTCGAATTTGCCGCTCGGCTTCATGTTCGATCAACCCACTGACTTCAGGGTCGATATCTGCCAACTTTCCGTGAAAGAGGAAATCATCCATGTTAGCTCTCCTGGTTTTGATGGATAAATAAAAAACCACTCATGATGTTTGTTAAACATCTTGAAGTGGTTTGATTTAGTCTCAATTCTCTCATTCGTGACTCAGAGCCTGACCATATCCACAGCAAGAGTGAAATGCGGTGAAGCTTTGTTTGCGAACCATCGCAATTTTAACCCGAGGTGGCATTTGGGTCAAGGTAAATAATCAGATGATTTGAGAGACTTTATTTTAATTCTTGATCAATCCAACCGACCATTACCTTGAGGATTTCGACTTTTTCAGGTTCATTATGAAGTTCATGATAATAGCCTTCATATTCCTTGTAGGTCACTTTACTAAGCGGGGCAGCCAAGGCGAAGGCTTTAGTTTTTGCCGGGTTCACAAGGCGGTCGGCTGTACCTTGCATTAAAAGAAGGGGCAGGGGGAATTCTCCAGCATGGGCAAGACAATAATCGCCATTCAAGAACATATCTTTTGCCAATCTGGGCGACACAAACGGATGCACAAGGGGATCCGAGGTATATTTCTTGACAACTTCAGGATCTCTGGATAAACCGGTTACATCGAGGGTGTTATTGATCTTTGTTGCCGGAGCGAGTTTGTACAAAATATTCATGGCAACATTTAGAGCGGCAGGAAGAGGTTTTGCTACTCCGAGACCGGGGCTGGTGGCGATGACGCCCTTTATATCAGGTTTACGGGTGAGGGTGTAATAAAGCACCAGATTGCCGCCAAGACTGTGTCCATAGAGGAAGGTTGGCACATTTGGGAAATGCTCTTTGACGATTTGGATGTTCTGGGTGATGTCATCCATCATGGCATCATTCGAGTTAGAGAAGCCGCGAATACCATCTGATTTTCCATGTCCGCGCAGATCGTAACCTGTCATGGCAAATCCCGCGTCGGTAAATGCTTTTGCTACGTGTTCGTAACGGTCGATATGTTCACCCAGCCCATGAACAAGCGCGATGGCTGCTTTCACCTTTCCGTCAGGTGTCCATTCCTTGGCAAATATATTCATTCCATCTTTCGTTTTCCATGAGAATTCTTTCTGCTGCATATGAACTCCTCCGAATGAGATAGCCTTTCAACTTCAATCCATGTAACTTATAATCAATTTTGCTGAATTTATTTAAGTGTATCTGATTTTCAAAAAACCACAAGAAAAAAATCATGAAAGCAGGAAATAATGCCGGATTGGAATACACTTTTCACAGTTGACGCAAATCGCTGGGTTGACCCTTACCCAGATGTTATCGAACTCGCCGGCTCAAAATTGCTTCCAGAGAATGGATTGATCCTTGACCTGGGTTGTGGGGCTGGAAGACATCTTCAGTATTTGGAAAGAATGCGCTACCGCGTGGTGGGGATGGATAACGCGTGGAATGGCTTGCAGGTATCCAAAGATCGCTTGCAACTCGAGCGACTCCCATGGGATATCCTCCTTGCAGATATGACTTACGGTTTCCCGTTCCCAGATGGCAACTTTGATGGCATAGTAAGCATTCACGTTATCTTTCACAATCCGCGAAAAGCAGTGATAAACACTCTCGCGGAAATGAACAGGGTTCTAAAACCGGGTGGAATCGTTCTGGTAACATTCAACTCGACCTATGGATCCAGATGCGGACACGGACAAAAGATTGAAGAGAACACCTGGTTGCTCGATGAAGGGGTGGACTGCGGTATTCCACACCATTTTTCCGATTTGGCTGACGTCGCTGATTTGATGACAGGCTTCAAAGTGCTTAAGATCAGGTTGGAAGAAAGAACAAATAATGGGTTGGTCAGTGCTCACTGGGTCGTAACCGCTCGTAAATAATCATTGGAGTGAAAAAATGGTAAATAAATTTAAAAGTTCACCGGTTTCTAATCGCGGAATGGGTTGCAGTTCGATCCTGGTGATGGTAGGTTGGACGCTCATGATTGTGTTGTTCTCAGTCGGTGATCTGTATTCTAATTGGATGACAGAACAATCGATGTACGAATCTTCTTCCATCCTCAATGATATGCGCTGGTTGAACCAGTTGATTTTCATGGGGCTGGTGTTTATCCCCTTGCTGATCGGATTTTTTACATCGAAAAACCCAAGGATTAAGAATGTTCTACGGATTTGGACAATTGGAGCAGGTTTTTCGCTGGCAACTTTCGCTTCAAAGAAACTTTGGATCACCTATCAGCAAGAAACAGCGATCATGGATATTGCTATCCTGATCCTTTTCAACTCCGGGCTTTTCTTTTTCCAAAATCGAAACCCGCAACCAGTACCCGAGTCGAAGGGAAAAACTGTCTACTTTGGCCTAGCGGTAATTATCGCGGTTGGGTTAGTCCTTCCATTTGCGTTATGGGGAGCACTGGGTTCGATCAACGACACTCTTATATATCTGATCGAAGGATTGCTATTTGCCTTCTTTGTCATTCAAGTGGTTTTTCCTTACCTTTATGACAAGACACTTATTCCAGCGGAAGATGTACATCCCAACGATTTCTTGCGTGATGGATTTATTGTTGCGATTTTTTTCCTGCTTCTGGTTACCGGCTTGGGGCAAAATGGCTCGGAACCTTTACTGTTGATCGTTCTGCCAATGAGTGGTTGGACGATCACCTTCTTCGCCATTCTCTCAAAGAATTCGCAAGATCGCGGCAAGTTTGCTGTTGGTCTGATTGCCGCAGTCGCGCTAGTCACTCCGTTGATCTGGTTCGATGCTGATGAATTATCCCTTCTCGTAGCTGGTTCCAGCGGAGAGGCATTGGATTGGGCTATTCGGGCTGCCGCATCTGCTTTTAGTGTTTCTTTGCTCGTATTTATTTTCAACCTGGTGAGCCTCAAGAATATCGTCAACTTGAAGATAAATAGAAAATTCAACTGGATCATTTCAGGAATCGCTATAAGCGCGCTGGCGGTCGTTTATTTCCTTTTTGGACAACCAGGGTTTTTTGGTGAAAAGATATTTATTGTGATGAAAGATCAAGCAGATCTGACCAATTTAGCGCAAATACCAAGTGTCGCAGATCGCCGCAAAGCTGTGTACGAAGAACTTGTGAATACCGCAACGAACTCGCAATCATCCATCCGCGCCAAACTGGATTCGTGGCATGTGAGCTATACACCGTATTATCTGGTGAACGGTCTGGAAGCGGACGCGAATCCCTTTCTGCGTATGACAATTCAAAAACGGGATGATGTGGCGCGCGTGCTCGAGAGCCCGCAATTGAGGCCGTTACATGAAAGCGCAAAATTGGTCAATTCTGATCCTGTGGATGCTCCCAATGGGTATACCTGGAACCTGATCTTGATCGGAGCCGACAAGGTTCAATCGGAATTGGGGATCACAGGCGAAGGTATTGTAATTGGTCAAACCGATACAGGTGTTGATGGCAGAAATCAGGAGTTGGCAGATTCCTACCGTGGAGCTTTGGGATCGGATGATTACAATTGGTTGGATCCATGGAATGGATCTGCCTTCCCGGTAGATGGACAGGGGCATGGCACTTCAGGTTTGAGCGTTATCACAGGAAAGAATGTGGGTATTGCTCCCGGGGCAAAATGGATTGGCTGTGTGAATTTGGCACGTAACCTGGGTAACCCTGCTGTATATCTGAACTGCATGCAATTCATGCTCGCTCCCTATCCACAAGGTGGGGACGCTTTCACCGATGGAGATACGACAAAAGGTGCGATGATTGTTAATAATTCGTGGGGTTGCCCGTTAGTGGAGGGTTGCGATATGGCCACGTTTGAGCAGGCAGCCAAGGCGATGGAAACCGCCGGGATATTTATGGCAGTAGCCGCTGGAAATACCGGATATTTCGGTTGCGGCAGCATCACAGATCCACTTGCGATCTATTCAGAGGTATTTACAGTAGGCTCGATCAATTCCGCTGGAGAACTTTCAGACTTTAGCAGTTTGGGACCGGTCACCTTTGATGGCAGCGGTCGGATCAAACCGGATCTGTTGGCGCCTGGCGAGGGGATAATAATGGCGTTTCCTAATGACCAATATACCCGCGGAGATGGTACTTCCTTTGCTGCTCCACATGTAGCGGGTGTGGTAGCATTAATGTGGTCGGCAAACCCGGAGCTGATAGGGAACATTGAGCTGACAAGAAAGATTTTAGAGGAAACAGCCGCACCATTCAAGGGAACTATGCCGACATGTATAATCAATAGTTCGATTCCAAACAATGCGGCAGGATACGGCATTTTAGATGCTTTTGCTGCTGTTCAAAAGGCAATTTCACTGAAATAGAAAGGGAAAACATAACGATTAACAAGTTCAGGTGTTTTTCTTTATGAATACAAGCCGGGATGATCATTTGGCTGATATTAATGAAGAGAACGCTGTAGCGAGAGCCAGCCAGGGTGATACAAATGCGTTCAGTTTCTTGTATGAACAAAATGTCACCCGAATTTATAACTACATATATTACCGGATAGGTTCTGAGACCGATGCCGAAGATTTAACCGCGCGTGTGTTCTTCAGAGCTTTTGGTCACATCAATACTTACGTCGAAAAAGGTGTGCCATTCTCAGCCTGGCTTTATCGTATCGCACATAACCTCATTGCCAACTTTCACCGTGATAGTCATCGGCGCAAGGAAGTTGCTCTAGAGGATCAGCCGGAGATACCACACCATACTGACCATCCGGAATCGGCATTGATGAAGAGTCAGGAAGTGGAGCAACTTTTGAAAGGGATCAGACGCTTGTCTTCTGATCGACAACAGCTATTAATCTTGAAATTCGTGGAAGATTACTCCAACGCGGAGATCGCACAGATCATGGATAAAAGTGAGGGCGCGATTAAGAGTCTCTATCACCGTGCGTTGATCGCATTACGTGAAGAGATGAAGAGAATTGGTTATCAATCTGAGGACAATTAACCAATAATTTTGGGAGCTTGAAAGATGAAATTAGAAGATTCATATGAGGGAAATCCGTATTTCGGACTGGAGCATAAACTAACGGACAGTCTCAAACCTGTAATGCCCAACGCGGCTTTTGTCGAAAAATTGAAACAGAAGTTAACCTCAGGTACAACCACAATTCTGGAACACAAGAATGATTATCTGGGGCTTGTGATTATTGGTTTGGGCCTTGCCATGGGAGCTTTGGCAATCTGGTTGTCAAGAAAATCTAAGTAATTACTGCGAGTTATATTACTTGTTGAAATTAGCCAGTTTTTCTTTTAATACAAAAAGAGAAGGTTCTGTAAGGGTGGAACCATCCGGAAAAATGATCGTGGGTACGCTTTTATAACCATTGTTAATTTGCTTTACGATTTCTGCTGCTGCCTCATCCTCATCGATATCGATCCATTGGAATGGAATCTCGTTTATTTCCAAATACTCACGAGTCCTGCGGGTATCGCCACACCAGGAAGTTCCAAAGAGCTTTATCTGTCCGTTTTCCATACTCACACTAATCTCCAATTATCCATTTTTGCTTAGCTTTTATAATTCTACCTTGAGAGCAGGATTACAGATATAGTTTTGTACTGGATTCATCAGGTTATGTTAAAATCGTTTAAATGAATAAACGAATCGTTTTCATGGGTTCTCCCGAATTTTCTGTACCAATCCTTGATGGTTTGGCTGAACGATTTGAAGTTGTGGGGGTGGTTACTCAACCTGATCGTCCTTCAGGCCGCGGACAGGTCATGACCCCACCGCCGGTGAAGGATTTGGCGATCAAGTTAGGAATCCCTGTGATGCAACCGTTGAAATTAAGAGCTCCCGAGGCTTTTGAGCAATTAACCGCGTGGAAGCCCGATGTGATTGTAGTAGCTGCGTTTGGGCAGATTCTGCGTCAGAATGTACTTGATTTACCTCCTTTGGGGTGCATTAATGTTCATGCTTCATACCTCCCAAGGTGGCGTGGAGCTGCACCTATCCAGGCGGCCATCCTGGCTGGAGATGACTCAACTGGCGTATCGATCATGCGAATGGATGCCGGCGTGGATACCGGGCCGGTTTATTTACAAGTTGCTGAAAAAATCCGTGATGATGATACAGCCGATACCTTAAGTAAACGACTGTCGTTGCTGGGGAAGGAAACATTATTATCCATCCTCCCACAAATTCTTTCCAGACACGTATCCGCCAAGGCTCAGGACGATAATTTGGCGACATATGCGTCCATGCTCAGAAAGGAAGATGGATTGCTGGATTGGAATCAGACAGCGATTGAACTGGAAAGAAAGGTGCGGGCTTTCAATGATTGGCCAGGAACTTATACTTATTATAAGAACCAGTTATTAAAAGTGCGGTCCGCGCTAGTTGCAAACAGCAAAAGGGATGAGCCAGGTAAACACATCATTTTTCAAGGCAATCCTGGTGTAATGACAACAGAGGGGACCCTAGTGATGTTAGAAGTTCAACTCGCTGGAAAGAAATGGATGAGCGGGAAAGATTTCCTCAATGGCAATCCAGATTGGGAACGAATTCACGAGGAAGAGGATCATTCCATTGGCAAATAAGAAGTTACGCTTTCTTTGTTTTGGAATGGGAGCAATTGGCACGTATATTGGTGGTTCACTTGCCGCATACGGATATGAAGTCAGTTTTTTGGAAAAACCAGACTCAAACCCAAGCCTTATCCACCAGGAATTGAAAGTTGAAACCCCCAATGGGATGAAAACATCAACTAGGCATAAGGTTTTCTTTTCTCTTGATGAGGCATTAAAGGATGGTAAGTACGATATAGCTTTATTGGCGGTTAAATCCTTTGATACTCTGGCAGTAATCGATTCCATTCGTCCATTCGCGGATGAATTTCCGGTGGTCCTCTGCCTGCAAAATGGCGTGGAAAATGAAACGCTTCTTGAAAGTGTGTTGGGTTCGGGTAAGGTGATTGGCGCTTCCATCGCGACTGCTGTCGGTAAACGCGGATCAGGAGACGTTTTTGTACAAAAAATGCGAGGGATGGGGGTGGAATCTAACCATCCTCTTTCGGCTAATCTGATCGAGTCGCTGAACAACGCAGGATTGAAGGCGCGGGGATATCCCATTCGCGAGGATCTCAAATGGTCAAAAATGTTGACCAATTTGCTGGGGAATGCGACATCTGCGATATTGAATTGGACACCAGCGCAGATTTTTTCTGACCGCGGTATCTATCAAATCGAAGTGGCTCAAATCCGTGAGACTCTGCTGGTGATGAAGAAACGCGGTATCCATCTTGTTAACTTACCCGGCACGCCGATCAAGCCTTTGATTTGGGCGATGACGAATTTGCCGTTAATTATCAGCCAACCCATCAGTTTACTGGCGCTGGGAAAAGGCAGAGGTAACAAGATGCCTTCATTCCACATCGATCTTTACAATGGCCAAAAGCAATCAGAGGTGACGTTTCTCAACGGCGCAGTAGTTCGAGCTGCTGAGAGCCTTGGGTTGACAGCTCCAGTCAGCAAAGGATTGACGAAGATCCTCGAAAACCTGGCATGCGGTTCGATCCAAAAGTCTGATTTTGCGAATCAACCCGGAAATCTTATCTCTTCCATCGAGATTGAGATTAAAAGATGACCGTTCCAGCTTGGGTAAAGGACAGTATTTTTTACCAGATCTTCCCAGATCGTTTCTGCAACGGGGATACTTCGAACGATCCTGTAAACTTGTTACCCTGGGAAGCAAAGCCTACTATAGTGGGTTTTCAGGGGGGCGATTTCCGCGGTGTGATCGAGCGCATGTATTATCTTCTTGATCTTGGTGTCAACGCGATTTATTTCAATCCAGTTTTTCTTTCGCCATCCACTCACCGATATAACACAACCGATTACTACAGGATTGACCCCAAACTTGGAACAAGGCAGGATTTCGATACATTGCTGGATATTGCCCACCGTAACCAGATCAGGATAGTTCTGGATGGTGTATTCAATCATTGTGGACGTGGTTTTTTTGCCTTTAATGACCTCCTTGAAAATCAGGCCAATTCACCCTACGTGGATTGGTTTTTTGTGAAGCAGTTTCCTTTGGATGCATACTCATCTGGAGACGCAACGAATTATCTGGGTTGGTGGAAGTATAAGAGCCTGCCAAAATTAAACACCGGCAATCCGCAGGTACGGAGATATATTTTTAATGTCGCGCGGTATTGGCTCGAACAGGGGATTGACGGTTGGCGTTTGGATGTTCCCAATGAGATCGACGATGATGGTTTCTGGGACGAATTCCGCGCGATTGTCAAATCGACCAATCCGGACGCATATTTGTTGGGAGAGATTTGGGATGGAGATCCTCGTTGGGTGGGTGATCACCATTTTGATGGGCTGATGCAATATCCGATCCGAACATTGATTATAGACCTTCTGACAGATAAGATTGACGCTGTCGGATTTATGAAAGCCACCAATGACTGGCTTGACAGATATCCTGAAGAGAACTCATACGCAATGTACAACACCCTGGGTTCACATGATACTGAACGAGTTTTCACTCTTTTGAATAGAAGTGTCGAGAAAACGAAACTGGCGTTTCTTTTTCTCCTCAGTTTCCCAGGGGCACCTGCGATCTATTACGGAGACGAGATTGGAATGGAAGGTGGGAAAGATCCGGATAGCAGAAGGACATTCCCTTGGGATGAAGCGAAATGGAATATCGAGTTGCGCCAGTGGATCAAAGCTTTGATCCGTCTACGTAAAGACATGTCTGCGTTGAGGCGTGGAGATTATCAACCCTTGCCGGTAACTGGCGGTAACGTTTTTGCTTTTTGCAGGACAGATGGAAAAGAATCTTCCATCGTAATTGGAAATTCGTCCAACCAGACTGTTTATGTAACAATCGATATTTCCGGGACTACTTTGCAGAACCTAAAGTATTTACGAAATTTACTGGGGACAGAATTGATTAGTATCATTGATAGGAAAGTCTCATTGGAAATCAATCGTTGGGGAGGGTTAATTCTCCGCGCAGTTTAATTTTCTGGAGGGAACGATGAATCAGCCATCAAATCCAAGGATTATGAACAAGGGAAAAGGCTTGGTAGTGGTTCTTTCGATTTTCCTAGCGATCATTCTCATTCCCGCATTATTGACAATCATCATTCAGCGAACTTTTCTCTTTGAGGATTTCTATGTAAAAATCCTGGAGAAGGAGAAGATATACGAAAAAATTCCTGACTATATAGTCAGCAGACTGATGGATCCAACCGTTGGGGAAGAAGAATTGGTAATGGAGAATTTGTCGCTGACAAGTTTCTCTGAAAAAGACATCAGAAATTTCATCATGCCCAACAGGTACGAAGGTGATCAAATGGGACAGTTGTTTGATTCATATTTCTGGACGCTCAACAAAGAGCAGGTGCAGGAAATTATTCAAATCATTGTTCCTGAAGATTACTTCAAAGAACAAACTTATTCTATTTTCAAGTCATTTATGGATTACATTAATTTGAAAACAACCAACATGGAGGTTTCCATTGATTTGAAACCCATTCAGAAAAATATTCAGAGTGATCAATTTACATATTTTATTGATGGAATAGTAGGCACATATCCTGAATGTACTCAAAATCAAGTGGATGCATTAAAAGCAATTTTAAAAGGGAAATCCTCCGGTGAATTGACCCAAAACCTAATTTGTGATCCACCAGCAAAATACGATAATGAGATAAACATCCCCGGGTCAATTCAATGGGCAGCTAATTTTATGCCTGAGAAAATGCCCATTATTTCATCTGAGAACTCTACATTTTTCAATGAGCTCACTGAAACGAAATATTACCGTGCTTATGTCATCATTCATCGGGTAATGGATTATTTGCCCCTGGCATGTCTGGTTCTGGCTGCACTGATCATATTGCTATCAACGCACTCAATTAAGCGAATGCTCATTTTATTGGGGATTCCATTATTTATTTCTGGTTTATTGACAGCATTGTTAGTTTATTCAGTAGGACAAATCAGTCAGGTCTTTCTGTCCAAAGGTTCAATTATGAATACGGGTACCTTCATCGATGCTTTTGTACAGAAAAGCACAAAGCTGGCCATATCGCAGACCGTTAACTATGGTTTGGTGGTTTGCGCGATAACCTTTGGAGCAGGTTTGATCTTTATAATCATTACAGGATTGATCAAGAACAAATCAAACTAGCTTTTTACTAGTTGCCTTTGTTAGCCAGATATTTTTGCTGCCATTCGTAAAGGATATTGAGCGCTTGCAGGGGAGGCAGTGTGTTTAAATCCAATTTTTTGAGCTCATCAAGTAAGGGGTTAGTTTCAGGGAACAGTGTCATCTGTTCTGGTCGCAGCGAATCAAGCTGGATTGCCGTCCCGGAAGTCGATTCCAATTGGCGTAACATTTCAGAGGCGCGCAGGATGACCGGCCGAGGGATGCCAGCCAATTGAGCCACGTGGATACCGTAGGATCGATCGGCGCCACCCGGGACGATGCGATGGAGGAAGACCACATGATTATCGGCTTCGGAGACCGCAACGTTGTAATTTCGTACACCGGGTAATAAGTTGCTAAGCTGGGTTAATTCATGGAAGTGGGTTGCAAAGAGCGTCCTGGCACGTAGATTGGGGTGGTTGTGGATGTACTCGATGACCGCCCAGGCGATGGATAGACCGTCGTAGGTGGAGGTGCCGCGCCCAATCTCGTCCAGGATAAGTAATGACCGTGGAGTGGCATGATTGAGAATGTTCGCGGTTTCGATCATCTCGACCATGAAGGTGGATTGGCCGGCATGGATTTCATCCTGAGCTCCAATGCGGGTAAAAATTCGATCGACTAAACCAATACGTGCGCTGCTTGCCGGGACATAACTACCGATTTGAGCCATCAGTACGATTAAAGCTACCTGACGTAAATAGGTCGATTTACCGCTCATATTGGGACCGGTGATCACGCGGATGACTTCGCCTTCTTCAAAGATCATATCATTGGGTACAAACCGGTCACCGTGAAGAGTGGTTTCAACCACCGGATGCCTTCCATCGTGAATGTCTATGATCGGTTCAGTCGTTAATTCGGGTAAGACGTAGCCAGAATAAGCAGCCACTTCAGCAAATGATAGATAAACATCTAATTCACCCAACGCGCGAGCTGTATTCAGTAGCACGAGGGAAGATTTACTAATCTCGTGGCAGATCTCCTTGAACAGCCGATTTTCGACTTCATGAATCCGTTCTTCAGCGTTAAGAACAAGTGATTCGTACTCTTTCATCTCGGGGGTAATATAGCGTTCGGCATTGACGAGTGTCTGTTTGCGAATGTATTCCGCTGGTGCCAGGTTTGTATTGCTGTTGGTGATCTCTATGTAATATCCAAAAACTTTGTTATAGCCAACTTTTAAATTCTTAATGCCTGTGCGTTCTCTTTCAACATTTTCAAGATTCGAGATCCATTCACGAGCATGACTAGACATCTCAATGATGTTGTCCAATTCAGAGGAGAAACCTGACCGGATCACACCGGTATTTTGAAGCGTGGCAGGAGGTTCTTCAGCAATGGCACGATTTACCAAATCGAGCACAGCAGAGCAGGGATCGATTTGTTCTCTTAGTGAAGGAGCAGTGTGTTTATTTTGATCCAGTTCATCGAGAATTTCAGGGAGTTGAGTGAGGTTGTTTCTCAGCGCCACTAAATCGCGAGGATTTGCGATTCCAGAGGTGATACGATTGCATAAACGCTCCAGATCGCCAATTGGAGCAAGCGCCGAACGGACGGCAGTGCGAAATAATCCATCTTTGAGAAAACCAGCCACGATCACCTGGCGGGCTTGAATGGCTTCGATCTTCAATAATGGTTTACTGATCCACTGACGGATTAGCCGATGACCCATTGGAGTTAAGGTATGGTCGAGAATGTGTAAAAGAGATCCCTGGGTTTCGCCACGACGCAATGTTTCGGTGAGTTCAAGATTTCGTCGTGTCGCTGCATCCAGAGTCATGAATTCACTGATGGAATAGGTGGTGATATGGTCAAGGAGAGACAGGGAAACTGGTTGCGTATCCTTAAGGTACTGCAAGATTACCCCTGAAGTCTGGACGGCGAGAGGAAATTCCTGCAAGCCAAATCCATCCAGTGTCTCCACCTGAAATTGGCGCATAAGGCTTTCACGGCATCGACCTGTTTCAAAGCGCCAGTCAGGCAGACGCGTGATATGACCTGTGAATATCTCTTCCATAACCATCGATTCAGGACATAGGACTTCACTAGGAGAGAGGCGTATCAGTTCAGTACGTAACGCGGTGTTGTTTGGTGTCGATTCGAATTCAGATGCGTAAAATTCACCTGTTGTGATATCCACATAGGCTATCGCGGAATTGCCATCCTGGCTGATGACCGCGGCCAGGTAATTGTTCTGATCGCTTTTCAGTAGAGTAGGCTCGACCACTGTGCCAGGAGTGACCACACGCACAACTTCGCGAGGAAAGAGACCACGCGCTGGTTGTTCCCCGACTTGTTCGCAGATGGCCACGTGATACCCGCGATCGATCAAGCGGGAGAGATAATTTTCGACTGCGTGATAAGGAATACCTGCCATGGGGATGCGCTTGCCTTTGGCAATCCCCCGTGAAGTCAGAACGATGTCCAATTCACGCGAGGTGGTTTCTGCATCATCATCAAAGGTTTCGTAGAAATCACCCAATCGGAAAAAGAGAATCGTATCGGGATACTTTTTCTTGATCTCAAGATACTGTTGGCGGATAGGGGTTACATCGTCGCTCATTATCAATTTACCCGGATCATTTTCATATAGACGTTGATTATATCGCATGCATTATTTAGATACCTAATCATTATTGGATTCCACTGTATAATTCAACCTGAAATTTATTCCTTCATTTGGACAATTGAAATGACTGATACACCACATAAAATTTTCAACGGAATTGAACTTGGAATCGGAACCTGGGCATGGGGAGACCGCTTGGTCTGGCATTATGGACAGGGGTATTCTGAAAAGGATATCGAAGAATCATTCGCGGTTGCAATTGATAATGGCATTCGTTTCTTCGATACTGCCGAAATTTATGGTCAGGGAAAGTCAGAATCATTCTTAGGGGAGTTAATGGAAAACCTAGAAGAACCTGTGAGAATTGCCACAAAAATGATGCCATATCCTTGGCGATTTCGTAAGGACGCTTTGAAAAAGCGTCTGGAAGCAAGCTTGGCTAGACTCAGATTGGAAAAAGTTCAGCTCTATCAAATCCATTGGCCACTACCCCCTATATCAATCCGTACCTGGATGGAGCGGATGATAGAGGTGCAACAACAGGGGTTGATTGAAGCGGTTGGTGTTTCGAACTATGATCTGGCGCAAACAATCGAAGCTGATAACGTTTTAAAAGAACATGGCTCCCGCCTCGCTTCAAACCAGGTTGAATATCATTTGCTGGAACGACGGATCGAAAAGAATGGATTAATGGATAAATGCAATGAACTTGGGATTAAGATCATTGCCTACAGTCCACTAGCGATGGGGATATTGACAGGCAAATACACTCCCGATAATTCGCCTTCTGGAGTGAGGAACAGTCAATATAACCACGATTTTCTGGTGAAGATTCAACCGCTGATCAAGGCGATGATAAAGATAGGAAACGACCATGATGGAAAATCCGCCGCGCAGGTGGCTTTGAACTGGGTGATATGCAAGGGAGCTATTCCAATTCCAGGCGCAAAGAACGCGAACCAGATGGAACAAAATGTCGGCGGAGCAGGATGGCGTTTATCAGCCGATGAAGTGAAATTATTGGATGAGTTAAGTGATTCTGTTACTAAAAAGGATTAATCAATGTCCGAAAAAGAAAAATTCCTCCCGTTCATAGCAATTAATGAATTCATGCGTGATGATTATCGTCAAAAGGTGATTACTGAGGTTCTCAGTCATATCGATAAAATTCCAAATGACCAACGTATAACGATCAACAGATCGATCTCCAAATTTGTGAAAGTTCCCGGATTCAGAAACAGCAGCCTGGCGCCAGCAGGACTTAAGGCTAAATCCAGCGTGGAGCTTTTCGGAACCTTGAGTGATTTCACGGGAGCAGTTATAGAAGGTTGGTTCCGTTTGCACCCTGACCTGGCGAAAACCGTATTCGAAGTCTTACAGGAAAAAGAATGGCCAAACCTTCAACCAATCGAACTCGACCGCAGCAAGTTGCCTGGTTTTCAGATCCATTGGCCAAAAACGGACACCTTCGAGGTTTTAATTAATGCTGTTCGGTCAAAGAATCTCTTTGAAGATGAATCCGACGATAACATCAGTCTGATGGCAGTCTGGATGGGCGTCAGATTGCCTTATGATCTTTTCGTTGAAGAAACAGAAGAAAAAAAAGCTGAATAAACTACTCGTCGAATTCCAATTCCTGGTCTTCGAGATTGCCCCATTCGCCTTCTGATTGTAATTCGATTTCACCAAACAATGTGTTTTGACTGGCGCCGACGATTCGGCGCTTGATCAGTTCTAGCATTGCCAGGAAGGTGACAACAATCTCAAGACGATTATTCTTCATCGATAATAAACTGGTGAAATGTATCGATCCGGTCGTTCTGAGATTCTCAATAATGACATTGATCTTCTGGCGGATGGTGATACGAGGAATTGAAACCACTTCACTTAAAGGTAGCATAGTGGATTGCGCAAATATTTCACGCGCGGCCTGAACCAGCTCATCCAGGGTTAATTCACTGATATCAAGCTTAGTCGGGATTTGCTGATGCGGGGCTGACCCAATCCGCAAGTAAGTGCGAAGGCCGGCACTTTCTCTTTGTTCGAGGAATAGCGCCAACGTCTTAAATTTCTTATAGAGGATCAATTGCTGCGCTAGGGCTTCACCCGGATCTTCTTCGAGTGGTTGACCGGCGATCACAGGGCGTGGTAATAATGCGGCAGATTTTATTTGCACAAGTCTGGCAGCGATCACCAGAAACGCTGACACTTCGGCTGCGTCTTGCTCTTGCAACGTCTGCATATATTCCAGATACTGATCGGTCACCTGAGCCAGTGCGAGTTTGGTGATATCCAGTTCGGCTTTCTCGATCAATTGTAAAAGCAAATCAAGAGGACCTGAATAGACCTCTGTGTTGATCGAGTATTTATCAGATTGATGCCCAGCTATTTGAAAATCCACGCGGCTAATTATAGCAGAATACCCCATCGAACTTATGGTTTTAAGTATATGGTCTGGATATAATTATCACTGTTCAAGAAGAAATTTATGACTAATCTTCCTCGATGCACTCAGTGTGGTTCTGCCTATCCTTCTGTGGGAGCTCCCTTTTTATGTTCCTGTGGTGGAACTTTTAACTATCTTGAATTTCCGAAATTCGCGCTTTTGAAGAATGCAACAAAACGGAGTGGTATCTGGAAATATCGAAATATGCTGAGTCTACCTGATGATGCACCTGAAATCAACCTGGGTGAAGGGGGCACAGCGTTGGTTGACGCCTGCTATGAATCAGAAAATGTCTTCTTTAAGTTGGAATATCAGAATCCTACCGGATCGTACAAAGACCGCGGAAGCGCAGTTCTGGTAAGTTTCTTGATCTCCCGTGGTGTGAATGCAGTGGTTGAAGATTCATCAGGGAATGCCGGCGCGTCTCTGGCAGCGTACGCCGCCAGAGCAGGATTGCGATCAAGGATTTTCGTGCCCGCTTCTGCCTCTGGACCCAAACGGGAACAAATCAAGCATTTCGGCGCTGAGTTAGTGGCAGTCCCTGGTCCTCGATCCGCTGCTGCAACGGCTGTCCGTGCCGCGGTCTCAGAAAATTGGATCTACGCCAGCCATGCATTTATGCCATTTGGATTGACTGGGATTGCCACGATCGCTTATGAGTTATTTCAGGAATTGGGAAACAAGACACCAGGTACGGTGATTGCACCTGTAGGTCATGGAGGATTACTATTTGGAATCATTAATGGATTTAAAGCGCTTAGAATGGCTTCTGTGACCTCCTGTGAGCCATTCTATGTTGGTGTACAAGCAGCCGGGTGCGCGCCAATTTTTACAGCGTATGAAAAACATGAAATCACTTTACGAGAACCGCAAGAGTCGGATACAATTGCAGAAGGAGTAAAGGTAAGTACTCCCATCCATGGAAGTGATTTGCTGCATGAGGTTGAAAACCAGAGGGGCTGCTTCATGCAGGTTACTGAAGAAGAACTCATCCAGTCCTACAATTCACTTTCCAAAAGAGGATTTTTTGTTGAACCAACTTCTGCGTTGCCCTGGGCTGCGTATGAAAAAGGAAAAGGTCGTTTCCCGGAGCCGGTGATCATGATTCTTACCGGAGCCGGATATAAGACAAAATCATACAAGAAATAAGTGACCGCGAGCTGCCTGGAAACGGACGGTTCGCGCTCCCTTCTTTCAGCGGAGGGATTGTTTGAACGATCAAATTCGAGAGTTAGGTTTTGAAACCCCAGAGAGTCTCATTCAGAGATTAGGTCTTCGAATCAAAGATGTTTTGTTATTGGCACGCGCTTTGACGCACCGATCCTACCTCAACGAGCATCCTGAGGCGATCGAAGATAATGAGCGGCTGGAATTCCTGGGAGACGCAGTTCTGGATTTTGTGGTGGGGGCCTGGCTTTATAACAAGTATCCCGAGATGCCCGAAGGGGATCTGACGCGGATGCGATCCGCTTTAGTTCATACCGAACAATTGGCAGAATTTGCCAAGGAGATCGATCTGGGCAGAGCCATGCGCCTTGGAAGGGGTGAGTGCCAGGCAGGTGGCAATGAACGCCCAGGATTGCTCTGTGACACGTTTGAAGCTGTTGTGGGTGCAATCTATCTGGATTCTGGTATTGCGGGAGTAAATCAATTCATCGAACCATTCCTGTTCCGTGCTTCGGACGATATTCTGATCAATCACAAAGATGAAGACCCCAAAAGTAAACTTCAGGAATGGTCGCAAGCTCACGGTTATCAAACTCCTTTGTACAACACATGCAATAGCTCAGGCCCCGATCATTCGAAAATCTTCGAAGTTGAAGTAGTGATTGATGGTAAAGTGGTGGCAAAAGGAGCAGGGCACAGCAAACAGGCAGCCACGAAAATTGCCGCGCAGAACGCATTGGACAGTATGGGTCTGACTAAGAAATAATCCATTATTATAGGGAATGAATGAATCCTCGCCTAAAAGCACTTGAATTACACGGATATAAAACATTTGCCAGCCGATTCTCGTTTGAGTTCCCCGGCAATGTAACGGCTATCGTTGGCCCCAATGGCTCTGGAAAATCGAACATTTCAGACGCGCTTCGCTGGGTTTTGGGTGAACAATCTTACAGCCTTTTGCGAGGCCGCAAGACGGAAGATATGATCTTCTCAGGATCAGACCAACGTCCACGCGCGGGTATGGCGGTGGCAACGATCACCTTTGATAATCAGGATGGTTGGCTTCCCATCGATTTCAGCGATGTATCGATTTCACGTCGAGCCTATAGAGATGGTAGTAATGAATATTATTTGAATGGGCAAAAAGTCCGATTAAAGGATATATCAGAGTTGCTGGCGCAGTCGGGTCTGGCAGAACGTACCTATACGATCATTGGTCAGGGTCTGGTGGATGCCGCGCTTTCTTTACGTCCAGATGAACGACGAAAATTCTTTGAAGAAGCCGCGGGGATCGGTTTGTTCAGAGCGAGGCGTGAAGAGTCGTTGAACCGGCTGGAATCCACCCGTAGAAATCTGGAACGCGTTCAAGATATTTTAAGCGAATTGGAACCTCGCCTGCGTAGCCTGGAACGGCAGGCAAAAAGGGCAGAGGAGTATGATCGGGTGAAAGCCGATCTGGATGTTCTGCTCAAAGATTGGTATGGTTATCACTGGCACAACTCGCAAAAGGACCTGCTCCATGCGCGTGAAGTGCTGCGGGTACAGGAAGAGAAGGTCAAGGTCGCACGGAACAACCTTTCTGAGGTTGAGGTAAAAGTACAGGGCTTCCGGCAAAAAATTAAAGAATTGCGGGCACAACTTGATGAATGGCACAGCCAGTCCGCAGCCTTGCATCTTGAAAGAGAAAAGATCAGCCGCGATCTAGCTGTTTTGGAAGAACGCTATCGAGCCCAGGTAAGTCAACGCGAGAACACAGCCGCCGAATTATCACGAATGGAAGAAGAGTCTAAGCTGCAGGCTGAACGTCTCGAGAGCCTAGAGCAGGAAAAAGCGAAACTTAAAATGGATTTGGATGAGGCAAAGGCGACTCTCGAAAAGGCCCAGATAACTTATAACGAAAAACTCTCAGAAAGAAACAAAACAGAATCTGAGCTACGCGAGATCAGACAGTCTTTGGTGAAGGCTGAGACCCAGCAGGTTCAACAAAAGGCTCACCAACGCGAGTTGACCAACAGGCTGGAAACACTGACTGAAAGTCAGAAGACCTTAACCGCAAGTTTACAGAACGCTGATCAAGAACTCTCGAACGCTCAGAAAGCGAAGGTCCAGGCGAAACAGAAGAAAGATGACCTGGAAGACGCGCTCAATTTACTTGAAGATGATTTCGACAGTGAGAACCACGGAATTCAAAAACTGAAAGAAGAATTGGATAAGGGAAATTCAAAACGGAACCAACTCGAAGCTGAAAGAGCACGAATCACAGCGCAGATTGAAGTGATCATCCAAGCCGAAAAAGCTCTTTCGGGTTTTGCCAATGGTGCTAAAAGTTTAATGCAGGCCGTTTCGCAGGGGACATTACAGGGAAAATATCGTTTGATGAGCAGCTTGATCGATGTTCCAGCCCAATATGAAGTAGCAATTGCCTCTGTTCTCGGCGAGCAACTGGATGGTATTGTACTGGATGCAGATACAGATCCCGAAGTAGCTCTTGAATTCCTTGAAAAGGAGGAAAAGGGTCGCGCCGTACTTATTCCGACCGCGTGGGCGAAAGCCACTGAGAAGACCACGCATGTCAGCCATGAAGGCGCGTTGGGTATAGCGTCGGAATTGGTCAAATGTGATGCTTCGATCCGTAAGGCAGTGGATATCCTTCTTGGGCAGGTGGTTGTGGTCAAAGATCGAAATGCTGCTCGGGCGATCGCAAAGGATCTTCCAATTTCCATGAGAGTAGTCACCCTCAAGGGCGAAGTCTTCGTTGGGTCAGGCGTAGTGATCGCGGGTCAGGATGGACGTGCCAATCTTGTAGGACGTCCACGACAACGAAAGGAATTGCAAGACCGACTAAATACTCTTGAAATTGAAATCGATGAGCAGAACTCAAATCATGAGCACTTGGAAGAGAAACTAAAGAAATCTGAAGCTCGCTTGCACCAATTGGAAAACGATCTCCGTGTATCACGCGGACAGGTGAGCTCAGCGAATGAAGTCTATCAATCCGCTGTAATGACATTGGAACAACAGAAACAAAAGAATGAATGGCAGACGAACCAGCTTACTGTCTTAAACACGCAATTGAACCAGACAGTGACTGAACTGGCCACTATTGAAAAGAATCTCATCGAGGAACAAGAACGCATCTCCAAAATCAATGAAGAATTGCGAAACATGAACAATATTCTTCATACAAAGAATGTTGACGAGTTTCAGGAAGAAGTTGTTCATTGGACGACCACTGTAGCGGTGTGCACCCGTGCCATGAACGACGGAGAACGCCGCCACAATGAATACTTGCAGGTGGTTACGAATAATCGATCTCAACGCCAATCGTTGAAATCGCGAATCGAGAATTTTTCCAGGATGGCTGTCGAGATCGAGAATGAAAAAGCCGTTAATCATCAAAAAGAGTCTGAGGTAAATGCCAGGATCGATGAGATTCAAACCAAGATCCAACCAGCCGAAGCTGAACTACAAGCCGTGGAAATGGAATACAACAAATTGCAAGACAATTATGTGGTCTTGCAGCAGGCACAGGCGACTGCCGAGCGCTATTATACTCAGGCTCAAATGGAACTGACCCGCAGTCGTGAAAGTTTGGATAATCTGCGTCGCCGTATTCAGGAAGATTTCGGTCTGGTTACGCTTGAATACACTGAATCTGTATCCGGTCCAACCCCGCTGCCGCTCGAAGGAGTAGGTCAGTTGCCAATATTGAAAGAAATTCCTCCAGAACTTGAGGATGGCATTAATCGCCAACGCGCGCAACTACGTCGTATGGGCGCGATCAACCCTGAAGCGCAGAAAGAGTACCATGAAGTCAAGGAACGATTCGATTACCTGACCGAACAGGTCGCTGATCTTAACCAGGCGGATGAAGACCTGCGGAAGATCATTGGTGACCTGGATGAGTTAATGCGCAAGGAATTCCACAAGACGTTTGTGGCTGTTGCAGCAGAGTTTAAACAAATGTTCACACGGTTATTTGGCGGTGGATCTGCCAAGTTGATTATGACGGATGAAGACAATCCGACAGAAACAGGAATTGATATTGAAGCCAAACTCCCCGGCAGAAGAGAGCAGGGGCTTTCACTTCTCTCTGGTGGTGAACGATCGCTTACCGCCGTTGCCCTGATCTTCTCTTTACTGAAAGTTTCACCCACTCCATTCTGCGTGATGGATGAAGTTGATGCCATGCTGGATGAAGCGAATGTAGGACGTTTCACTGAGTTACTGAAAGAACTGAGTAGAGAGACGCAATTCATTGTGATCACCCATAACCGCAATACCGTCCAGGTAGCTGACGTGATTTATGGCATCACCATGGGACGTGATTCAGCCAGTCAGGTGATTAGCCTGCGTTTGGATGAAGTCGATGATGAAATGGTAAGGTGAGCATAATTCGGCTATAAATAGAAAAGCGCTGAAATCACTTCCAGCGCTTTTTGCTTTACCTTATGTCTATGCTTTATTTGGCAGAAATTTTGTATTCATCCGGGATGGCAGGCGTGGTGGGGATATTTCGAGCCCAAATATCATACTTGGTCACGCCAAATTCGGTTTTAGCATCTTCGATGAACTTGGAATAGGCTGCACTTTGAGCGGAACTTAGTTGATCGGCCGTCAATTGACGCTTCTCATGACCAAGAACCTGGATGATGTGATAGCCATAATCTGTTTTGACTGGTTCACTGTAAGCGCCTTCTTTCAGAGCCCAGGCAGCATTTTCGAATTCAGTCACCATTGTACCTTTGGCGAACCAACCCAAATCACCACCGGTGGTGTTGTTGCTGGTGTCGGTTGAGTAGTTCAGGCAAAGCGTGTTCCAGTCTTCACCAGCCTGTAATTTGGCGAGAACTTCCTTCGCGGTCGCTTCATCAGCTACCAATATATGGCGAGCCCAGACCATGTCCTGTTCAGAAGGAACAGTCTTGGCGATTTCGGCATATACCTTGCGTTCGTACAAAATGGTGCGGATGTATTCGCGCAGTTCGGTTTCGGTCAAATCTGAGTTGGTCTGGATACCAGCAACAACAGTTGAGTAAAGATTGGTGTAGGCATTGTAGGTGAAAACGGTTGCTGTTGGGGTCGGAGACGGGGTTTCAGTCTGTGTCTGTTCCGCGGTCGGAGTTTCGGTCAAAGTGGCTGTCTCGGTCGGTGTGGTCGCATCCAGAGTCTGCTGGGCTTCAACCGATAATGGTGTCTCGGTGGGAGGCAGCGGGGTGGGTGTCTTGTAGGTCAAGGTGTTTTGGAGCGCGTTCATTGTATGCGTGGGATAGTACGTGATCGTGGGTGAAGGGCTAGGAGTATTGGGGGTGCCACTCGGGAAGTATTCCAGATTGGCCTGAATCTCAGCTTCGACTTCTTCATCAGTGACTGTAATTCCCATTTGTTTCGCTTTGAGAACAAGCGCCTGTTCACTGATCATTTTATCCAATACATCGCTACCAAACTGCAGGGTATCATCCAACTCATTTTGGACTTCCAACAATTGCGATTGGAAGAAAGATGCAAAGTAGGATGATGCATAGGTGATGAACGTGGAAACCAATTGATAACGCTCATATTTCACACGATGATCAAATTGCTGAACAGTGATCACTGTATCACCAACTTTAGCTACAGGTCTGTCATAAACGAAGGTAGCCTTATACCATTTGGTGATATTGGTGCTGTATACAGAAACGAGCAACAAAATCGCAATGATGGCAACAATGCTAATTGTGCCAATCGTTAATATTTTGTTCTGTCGTTTTTCTTTTTCAATCCTCGCAAGATGTTTCTTTGATAGAGACTTTGAAGCTGTTTTTGAGGATGATTTTGACGATGATTTCTTGGTTGTTGTTGTGGACGAACCTGTTTTTGCCATAGAATCCCTCGATTACAAAAATATCGACAGATACCCTAGTAAGTGTCGAGTTTGAATTATTTATCGATTATCGGATCGCATCACTCCAGCGTTCACCGGTGAAGGGCAATAAAGCGATATGACGTGCGCGTTTGATCGCAAGAGCTAATTTACGCTGGTGAGTTGCGCAGGTGCCGGTTTGTCGCCTTGGGCGGATTTTTCCATCCTCTGTGACAAATCTTCGCAGCACATCGATTTGTTTGTAATCGATCGTGGAGTTCTTTTCCGCGCAGAACTGGCAGATTTTTGGGCGAGCAACGTAGCGGCGTGAGCCACCGGTTGATCCTTGCTCGATTTCATTAATATTATCGTCGGACATTTCACTTACTCCAATTAAAACGTGTACTCTTCTTCAGAAGGTAATTCATTGACTTGAGGAGTATCTGAGATAGATTGCTGACCATTATCTCGTCGTTCTCCCAGCATCATCATTTCACTGGCGACGATCTCCACATTTGAGTGTTTGATACCTTCAGCATCTTCCCATCGACGGGTTTGAAGTCGACCTTCGATGTAAACCTGTTGACCTTTTACAAGGTATTGTTTACAAATCTCGGCCAGGTTACCCCAGGTAACAACATTAAACCATTCAGTTTCACTGTGTCTTTCACCATCTGCTGTGTTCCACGACCGATTGGTCGCGACTGTAAAAGTGGTTACCGGACGGCCGGAAGGGGTATAACGCATTTCTGGATCCCTTCCCAGGTGGCCAATGATCATTACCTTGTTCAACCCTCGACTCATAGTAATACTCCTTGTTCAGTATGGATTCCTGAATTTAGAGTCTTAGTCGACAACTGTGATCATGAATCGCATCACAGGCTCAAGGAACCGCAAATTGCGTTCCAACTCGGCACTAAATGCAGGAGCAAATTCAGCGGTGATCAATACATATTGACCTTCGCGTTGTTTGCGAATTGCATAGGCCATACGGCGTTTGCCCCAAACATCTACTTTGGCAATTGAACCGCCACTGGCTGTGATCCATCCTTTGGTTTTTTCGACAACACCATTAAATGCGGTCTCATCAAGATCAGGATGGACAATAATTACAACTTCGTATGTACGCATAAAGAGAACCTCCTTTCCTCGGGATATGCCCCAAAATGACACCGGTGGTGAAATTTGGAGCGGAAAGGTAGCAGTGAAGAATTCGACTGCTTACCAAGTTCTCTGATTTTAGCATAGTTTACACGCTTTGTGTGGATTTTTTATGAAGACCTGGTAACTCTTATGCGAAATTTATTTTCGCAATTTTCAATAAATCTGGACAGTTGGGATATGGGGTGGTAGAATACACTCCGCTCCAATATTGGGGGCTCGTCTAACGGCAGGACAGCAGACTCTGGATTTGCTTGTAGAGGTTCGAATCCTTTGCCCCCAGCCATAACCCACTCGAAAGAGTGGGTTTTCTTATCAGAGTTTTTCATACCCCATTCGGGGTACTGTGTCCTTTGCCCCCAGCCATAACCCACTCGAAAGAGTGGGTTTTCTTATCAGAGTTTTTCATACCCCATTCGGGGTACTGTGTCCTTTGCCCCCAGCCATAACCCACTCGAAAGAGTGGGTTTTCTTATCAGAGTTTTTCATACCCCATTCGGGGTACTGTGTCCTTTGCCCCCAGCCATAACCCACTCGAAAGAGTGGGTTTTCTTATCAGAGTTTTTCATACCCCATTCGGGGTACTGTGTCCATGACCGGGATAAATCTAGAATCTGGAAATTGTTTTTAGTAAAAATGTCGGGGCTTGTAAATGACAAACGAAGACTCAAAGAGTTCTATTCTCAAAAATATAACTAATTGGAAACGCTTGGATTTTTGATAATTGCTTTTGGATCTTTGACGAAAAAAGTCAACAATGCCAGTGTGATCAATCCGAATATGATCGATACATGAAATGTAGTCATATAACTGAAGGAATCCGCTAATAATCCGCCAAATAAAGGCGCGAGAATGGTTGCCGGCGCGATCAGCGTATTGGACATTCCCACGTAAACAGGTTTTTCGGTATCATTGCCAAATTCTAGCGCCAGTGACATCCCGATGGTCCAAAATGCGACGTTGGCAATTCCTGCCAAGATAAACACAACTACAAACCAACCGGGTTCTTTGATGATCGCTGCAAAGGTGGCACTCAAGACCGTGCATAAACCACCAATTACCAGAACCCATTTGCGAGACCAATGATCTGCCAGCCAACCGAGCACGGGATTGGCGATAGTCTGGGTGATCATGAGGACGCTTGTCATTATGCCAACGGTAATGGTCGTCATTCCAATCTGTTTCACTGCAAACACGGTATAAAAGGCAAAGGCCATCATGCCAAATTGCCAGAGGAATCTACCGAACAGGAAATTTCTGAAGATCGCATCCGTCTTCAAAATATGGGTGATGTTTTTCCAAATGGAAGGCTGTTTCTGAGTATCAGGTGTGATGATACGGGGAGCTTCAACCGTTTGATTAAGGAAAAGCCATGAAACAACATAAGCCAGGAATGCAATAATCAGACAGATGGCAAAGCCGTATGGCGCGGCCACTTTTTCAAGGACAATACCTGCAAGCACTGCACTCGCACTGGAGAGTAGATTCGACAAGGCTGATTGGCTTCCAAGAAAGGTGGCCAGGGAGTCAGCAGGGATTACTTTGCTGATTAGAATTTGCCAGGCATTCGCTGTCAGGCCAGCTCCTATTCCCTGCCAGACCAAACAGAGGAAAGTGAGGATCAATCCCCATTTATACCCGATGGTTGGCAAGAGAAGCGCAATAATTCCTATAAAAAGATAAGGCAGGCGCTCATTTGTTGTCATGCCCATAACATAAGGTTTGGTTCGTTCCATCCGGTTAATGTGGTTGGCGGTTAACAGCTGAGGAAATTGCCAACCAACATTATGGATAGCCGGAATCAATCCTATCAGAAGAGCTGAGGAGGTCATGGTGGAGACAAAGAGAGGTAAAACAGTGGAAAATGAGGCAAAACCAAAACCAAAGCCAAATGAAGCTCCATCCAGGAGGTTAAAAATCAGGTTGTGTTTGTAGGTCTTGCTTTCTTCGCTCCGCATTGATCATCCTATTTTGCCACAAAAACCCCGGAGAGAGGTCCGGGGTTTTAAAAGAATTCGCTGTTTTGTCAATTAATTAATACTCTTCTTCACCGTCTCCATCATCATCGGCCCAGCTATCTTCATCTTCATCTTCTTCATCAAGTTCTTCCCACTCTTCTACTTCGGTATCTTCATCCCAATTATCATCTTCCGCTGATTCAGCACTTGCGGAGTAGGTCTTGCATCCAGTGTCCGGATCCAATTCAACCATCCCTGCGCTGCAATAGCCATCATCAAGAAAAGCGCAATCCAGGTAATGACATCGAATACGAGGCATTGTCCATCCTCCTAAAAAAAAATTTACTGCCGCTGACGACGCGCCAGTTTTATCACAGAAATTGAAAAAAGTATAGTGATCATACCAGCAGAAATTAGGCACCACTGACAAAACGTGTGCAAAACCGCTGCTTCAATGTAAGTCAGATATGCAGAAAATAGAAACCCTACCAGTGAAGCAAAGAAAAACAAATAATCAACATAAGGGCGGATCAATCTTATCTTCGGTCCAAAAACCAAGAGAAGTAGTATTGCCAGATAAGCCAGAAATCCCAAATATGCGACAGGGATGCCAAGGACGTATGACCATTGGCTTGCGTTCACACTGTTACAATCGCCGATATTGGGTGAACAAACTAGATGTAGGCTGTTCAATTTTGAATAGGAAAGATATCCTGAATCCAAAAGGCCAATGAATGAAGCTATCAAAGCAATCACATACATAAGCAAGTCGTTGTTCTCATTCCCCTAGATTTATGGGTGTAGTTGTCGAGGTCAATATGAATTTGTTTTCCAAAGCATATTCCCAGTTTCAAGGAACGACATTATATCACTTTCTACCCAGGATTCAACCGGTGGGCTTCCATCACATTTGGCAAATTTTCTATCTTTGTTAAGATTCGAGAAAGCTGGGCGATATCAGATATCTCGATTACTAAAATGATGTAAGCAAGGTTATGAGTCAAGTTTAAACGGATATCTTTCAGATTGATATTCTCGTCATTAAGAATGTTGGAGATATCTACCATCAAACCCTGGCGATCATATGCTTTGATCTGCACTTCGATGGGGAAGGTGTTTTGTGGTTCTCCCCAGGTGACCTTCACAATCCGCTCGCGGTCTTTCATACGAAGGATATTTGGGCAATCTTGCCGGTGGATGGTCGCGCCGCGACCACGCGTTATGTATCCAACGATCTCATCACCCGGAGCAGGTTTGCAGCATTTGGCGTACGTGGTCAAGATGTTTTTTAGGCCGAGAACCGCGACTGCATTCTTGTTTTCTGATTTCGGAGCGAGGGAGGGTCTGAGATTGAGAAAATTGTTGTCGTTTTTTTCTTCTTCAGATAGGGTATTGATAATGTGACCGAGAGAGACATCGCCACAACCCACAGCAACATAGAGGTCGTCAAGAGTGCGATAATCGAATTGCTGAGCAAGTCTGGTCAGGTCAAATTCGACAATTCCTAAACGCTTTAACTCACGTTCCAAAATCGCTTTACCCTGGGTAAGATTCTGTTCGCGGTTTTGATGTTTGAACCATGCTCTGATCTTCGATCTGGCACGCTGAGTTTGAACCAATCCAAGATTGGGATTCAACCAATCTCGTGATGGACCACCTTGCTTGGCTGTTAAAATTTCTACCTGATCACCGGTTTTCAATTGATAATCAAGCGTAACTAACTTTCCATTTATCTTCGCTCCTCGGCAGCGATTGCCGATTTCGGTATGGACATGGTAGGCAAAGTCGATTGGAGTGGATCCGGCTGGTAAATCGATGATATCGCCGCGAGGAGTAAAGATATAGACGCGGTCTTGGAAAACGTCGGTTTTCATGCCATTGACGAATTCGTTGGCGTCTTCCACTTCCTGGCGCCATTCCATGAGCTTTTTCAACCAATTGATACGCTGTTCGAATTGCTCGTCGCGCGGAGTTTTCTCTTTGTATCTCCAGTGTGCAGCAATACCATACTCTGCGTTTTGATTCATTTCCGGTGTGCGAATCTGAACTTCGAGCGGTTTACCATCGTCGTAAATAATGGCGGTATGTAGAGACTGGTAGAAGTTATCTTTGGGCGCTGCGATATAATCGTCGAATTCATTTGGAATAGGGCGCCAGTGGGTATGAATGATACCGAGGGCAGCGTAGCAGGAGGGAACATCCGCAACGATCAGACGGACGCCGCGTAAATCGCGAACCATTTCGAAGGGTTTTTGTTTTTCGATCATTTTCTTGTAAATCGAGTAAATGTGTTTGCTGCGTCCGGTGATCTCTGAATCAATACCCGCTTCTTTGAGCAATTTTTTCAATTGATCGATGATCGCATTCATCTGCTGTTCACGTTCAAGACGTGTTTCAGCCAGATTCTGAGCGATTTCTTTATACTTGTCGGGGTTGGTGTAACGGAACCCCAGGTCTTCCAGTTCCCATTTCAACTGCCAGATACCCAGGCGGTTTGCAAGGGGAGCAAATATATCTAGCGTTTCCTGAGCGATACGTCTCCTCTTATTCTCTGGCATATAGCCAAGAGTGCGCATATTGTGCAGGCGGTCAGCGAGTTTGATAAGGATGACGCGAATATCATCGCCCATCGCCAGGAATGTTTTCCGCAGTGTTTCATTGGCCAGGTCTTTGCGTCGGTCGCGGACATCTTCAGAATCGAGCAAATCCTCCCGGGCATCAGTATCTTTTTCCCCCATATGGTCAAGCACCATTTGGTCGTGCTGGTCAGCACGTGATACGCGGGGAAGATGGGTCAACTTGGTGACACCATCCACCAGTTGGGCGATCTCATCGCCAAATTCTCGTTTAAGGTCAAGAAGAGTGATTTCAGTGTCTTCAACTGTGTCGTGGAGAAGACCGGCAGCGACCGCCGCTGGCTGAACGCGCATCTCAGCCAGGATGATGGCCACAGCAACACAGTGAGTGATATAAGGTTCACCAGAGGCGCGTTTCTGACCTGTGTGGGCAGTTTCAGCGTAACGGTAGGCACGCATAATGATCTCTCGATCCATCACCGTGTAACTTTCAGGTAGGACTTCGAGAAGGTTTTCCAATAGAGGAGCGAGTTTTTCAGTACTGACCATTGGCGCCTGTTGTGGTTAATTTATATCATAAATGGGGTTGTTCCCGATAAACTAAAGTGAGAGTATCTTTATCAAGAGAAATCAAAATCAGAATCCGGTTCAAAATCGCAAAAAGAGCCATAGACCTTATCAGCCTGGCTAAGATCCATTTCACGAGTGATCAGGTTGGGAATCGCCAGGCAATTAAGCCCAGCAGCCTTCGCGGCTTTGATGCCATTTGGCGAGTCTTCAAACGCGCAAACAGATATGTTCGTCAATTCGAGATTCCTTAATGCAAGTAAATAAAGTTCGGGGTCAGGTTTGACATTCTTTACGTCTTCGGCAGTCACAATCGATCGAAAAAAGGGCAGTAACTTAAAATGCTCAAGGTGATCAAAAACCCAGGTGCGACTGGAACTAGATGCCACCGCCATAGGGATTCCCAATGCGTAAGTATTTGTAATAAATTCTCTGACACCGGGTAATAAAGTAACCTCTTCCATTAATTCATACGAACGGGCATCCACAACTTCCAGAATTTTTTCTGGAGAAACCTTTCTCTCCGTTAGTTCTGATAATTGTTTGGCAGGATCAAAAATCGCAGGGCCAGTACCGATGGCAATCCACCAATCCCGAATTGTCAGTGTTTGGCCGTATTTTTCATATTCTTCGCGCCAGGCAATATACCTGGGCATTTCAGTATCCACAATCAAACCATCAAAATCAAAAATATATCCAGAAAATTTCATAAGATTCCTATAATCATTTATATAACCCTTAAGAAAGGGACATTCGAAAAGAATTCCAGATGATTTTACTTCAACAATTCCTGACCGGAAAAACTCCGCTCCGGAGAAAGCAAGGGCAGGATGCTTTCATCATCCGGGGTGGTAGTATGTTGGGCAAGCCGGGTCAGCAGCTCTCCACTACTTGGACCGAGCATAAAGCCTTGACCACAGAAACCTACACCGAGGAGGAAATTTTCGACCTGTGGACACCAGCCGATGATAGGGAATCCATCGGGAGTCATCGGATAAAGGCCGCGCCAGGTGCGACGCACGCGTATGTTTGCTAAACGTGGCATTATCTGGATCATCCGTTGCGACACCATGGGCAGGAATTCACTTGTTTCGTTGACGTTCAAGCCCCAGGCATTCGGGTTGGGAGTGATGCAGAAGATGATCTGCCCAGTGATGTGCTGATAAAAGTAATAGTTCGCAGATCCAGGGGCGGGGCGGATATCGACCACCATTGGACCAAGGAAGCGGGCGACCGCTTCGGTGATAGCGGCTTCATGTGAATCTGGCTTGACGGGAAGGTCCACGCCAGCCATTTTTCCGATCTCTTCAGCCCAGGCTCCGGAGGCATTCAAGATGATTCCAGCTGAATAGGTACCAAGGTCAGTTGTAACCGAGTTGATCTTGTTATTTTTCAAAGCCATTGACCGAACCGGCTCGTTAAATCTGAAATCTGCACCAAGTCCAGCGGCAAGCGTGTAATAGGCATGATTGGTTAAGAGCGGAGATGCACTGCCATCATTTGGGGAGAAAGTTCCGCCAATCAACCCTTCGGGGTTTAAATCCGGGATGATCTTCAGATAATCATCCTTGTCATACCATTCATTCTTGATGCCAGCCTTCGCGTGTATTGGCAACAAGTCTTTTAAAATCTTTTCTTCGCGTGGAGTATAAGCCACATAGGAATATCCGCATTGATCCCATTCAATATCGATGCCGAAAGTCTCTTTGAAAGTGGAGAAGATCTCCAATGCGCGGTTACAGAGCATGATTTTGGCCGGATCGGAATGAGTGGCGCGTATGCCACCAATTGCGCGTTTATTAGAGCCCTGGCCCACACTGGGAACCGATTCAAGAACAAGGACTTTCAGTCCGGCTTTCGCAAGGTAGTAGGCTGCTGGAGTTCCAACTGAACCGGCGCCGATCACGATGATGTCGTAAGTTTTCGCGGTCATGACTGATCCTCCTTTCCCTTGACACCGGCAAAAACGCCAAGCGGAACTTCCATGAAAATGGGCCGTTTGGAAGGATCGGTCACTTCATTGATCGGGACATTTTCTTCGCGGAATATTCGCTGGATCAATGATGCGCAGGTTTTGGCGCCGCAAGCTCCCATGCACGCACGAGTTACGGTTTTGATCTCATTCATATCCCTATATCCGGCGCGGATCAATTTGCGGATCTCACCGGCGGTTACATGTTCGCAACGGCACACGATAGTGTCATCTTCCACATGATGAACGTATTGGTGCATAGGCTGGGTAATGGGATTTTCTTGAATGCGAATCCCTGCGATCTTTGCCGCGAATTCCTTAGGTGCCTCTACGACAACGATCATGGTACGATCACTGCTGGGAATGGAGTGCAGATCGATCACTTCAAGGTCTCCCAGTGGATTTCCTTCTGTATCCAAGACAGTCACAATATCTTTTTTAGAAAGAAGTTCCCTGGAAAATTCATAGGGAATGGATACTTGAGGAAGCTCGGGGTTGGCACGGTAATCCACCAAAGTGATGGCCAATCCGGGGCAGCCCGCGACGCAGCGTTCGCAGACCTGGCAGGCGTAGTTATTCCCAATGAACAGAGGTATGGAGCGAATGTCCTTCTTGTCTACAATGATGAGACCATTTGGGCACAAGCCAGAGCAGGGGTTACAGGGGATTTCCTGACTACAGTGGAAGACTGGAGTGACTCCTTCTTGCAAATCAGGGAGTATCTCTGAGAAAACATTGCCTGGTTTGGATTTCAAAATCTCGCCGGTCCGAATCCACGCAGATGGGATCTCGCCAACATCTTCTCCAAGTGAATGGGCAATTTCCAGACCGCGAATCTTGCCAGCAAAAATGGCTGCGGATGCTTCAGCGATCTCTTCTGCGTCTCCTGCCACAAAGGAAGGAAGGTTGAAGTCTTGGGCTTTCTTGTAGAACTCATTGACAGGATCCAGACCGACAGCGATCAAAACCGCGTCACACTCGAAGGATTTTTCTGTTCCTTCGATGGGTTTAAACTGGCGGTCAACTTCGGCAATGGTGACGGATTCCACTTTATCTGTGCCATTGGCGCTGAGGATTGTGTGGGAGGTGTAAATCGGAACGCCCATGCGTACAAGCTTATCCTTGTGGACTTTATATCCACCGCATTGCGGCATGGCTTCGATGAGACCAACCACACCGACCCCGGCCTGGAGAGCGTGGTAACCGGCGATAAGACCCACATTGCCGCCACCAACAATGAAGAGTTTTTCAGCCGGACGAACCAGATCACGGTTAACTAAGGTTTGGAACGCTCCTGCCCCGTAAACACCAGGCAGAGTATTGCCTTTGAAAGCTAAAAATTTTTCACGCGCGCCACTGGCCACGAGAAGGACATCTGGGGTGACCAGCTTGTATTCTTTGCCTTGATATAGGATACCGACCTTTTTGTCGCTGAACACGGCCAGGCAGGTGGATTTCGTCCAGATCTTGACCGATTCATACTTACGCACGTCGTTTTCCAACTTAGTGGCGATGTCAATTCCTCGAGTACCGGCGTAGACGGCGTCCATAGAACCAAAGAAGCGGTGAGTCTGTAAAACAAGCTTGCCACCCAGGCGGTGCTTGTCATCGATCAAGAGCGTCTGGATGTTTCGTTTCCCCAATTCGATCGCCGCACTTAATCCAGCCGGTCCGCCGCCGATGATCAACACCTGGGTGTGTAATTCTTCGATCTTGTTTACCTCAAGTGTTTGTGTGACCTGAGGAAGTTCTGGCAAGCCATCATTCGGACGGACATCCATACCTGGCAAGATTGGTTCCATGCAGGATTTGACTGGACTGCCGTTAGCAATCACCATGCATTGCGAGCATTGACCATTGGCACAAAAAATTCCCAAAGGCGAATTGTCTTTGGGATGGTGTCCGAATACACGTATGCCGTTAGCAAAAAGAGCCGCTGCAATGGTTTCACCCTGGTGGGCTTTCAGAGGTTGACCCTGCCAGGTGAATTGAATTTCATGAGTTTCCGGGATGGGAAGAATTGGGTGTTTATCGATCCGGTATTGAGTCATAGGTTCCCTTATTTTGAGATGGATACCGCAACCGTTCCGCGTAATTGTACCAAAAAGTAACGCGGTACAATAATGAGATTCATCGTTAAAGTATATTCGCTTGTCACAATATCAAATCTGCTGGTAAACTTAATTTTATTTAGACTGATGAAAAAGAGGAATTATGAGAAGAATCGCTGTTCTTACAAGCGGTGGAGACGCTCCCGGCATGAATGCTGCCATTCGTGCCGTTGTCAGAGCGGGTGTGGCAAATGGAATGGAAGTTTACGGCGTTAAAGGTGGATACGAAGGATTGATCAACGGAATATTTCTCCCTTTGGGTACGCGTGACGTTGGTGGCATCATGCAACGTGGCGGAACCATGCTGGGGAGCGCGCGCTGCCCGGAATTTAAGACGGAAGCTGGTCAGATGAAAGCGATCCGATCATTAAATGGGGCAGGAATTGAAGGTCTGGCAGTGATAGGCGGGAATGGCTCACAGACCGGTAACTATGCGTTGCATAAATTGGGATTCCCGACGGTTGGCATTGCGTCAACAATCGATAATGATCTTTGGGGTTCCGATACCACTATTGGTGTGGATACTGCTCTGAACATTGCGCTGGAATCCATTGATCGGCTTAAAACCACTGCGTCATCTCATCAGCGCGCCTTCCTGATTGAAGTCATGGGCCGTAACTGTGGTTACCTGGCACTAATGGCAGCCATTGCTGGTGGCGCGGAGTATGTAGTGTTGCCTGAGGTTGAGACCGATCCGGAAAAAATCGCGGAAACATTATCAAACGCCTACGAACGAGGAAAATCGCACGCGATTATTGTGGTGGCGGAAGGCGCGAAATACAACGCGACAGCGCTGGACGCGTATTTCACCGAACATCGCGAACGATTAGGATTTGACCTGCGTGTGACCATCATTGGTCATGTGCAGCGCGGCGGAAACCCAAGCGCCGTGGATCGCATCCTGGCCAGCCGGCTGGGTGCAGCAGCTGTTGAACAACTTGCCAATGGAAACCTGGGCGTGTTGGTTGGCGAGGTCAAGGGCGATATCGTCTGTACTCCACTGGAGGAAGTGGTGAATCACCCCAAACCATTAAGCCCCGAATATTTAAAACTGGCGGAGATTTTGGATTAACGATTCGACCGGAGAAAAGACTCTCCGGTCGATATTTTATGATTTACCAATCCGATAATGCAAGGTCCATTGGACTTTGCGCAACAGATCTATGTGAGACATCAGGTTGTATAGTCCAAATTTCTTTTCTTTATCGTCGAAATAGGTCCACTCATCCAGAAATTGATAATCTTCATCCCACGAATGAAAGTAATGGCCATCAGGAACACCAAATGAGAATGATGCACGCTTCTGCATCCCCAATTGATGCTTGAATTTCCATTGCATCCAACGGCTGCTCATCTTTTTTACCCAATAAGAATTGGTTACTTCACATACCAATTCCGAACCGGGAAATTTCCCCTTTATCATCGACAGGAGATCCTTTACCTGCTCTTCCTGGAGATACATGAACACACCTTCAGCGAGAAAAAGAAATGGGGCATTTTTCCCGACTTCATTCATCCAAAGTGGGTCGAGGATGGATCGTTCGATAAACCTGTGCCGCTGATTTTCAGTGATGAATCGGCGGCGCAAGGCAATGACGGAAGGAAAATCAATATCATACCAATGAAGCTGACCATTATCGAGGCGATCGAAGCGTGTATCCAATCCACAGCCGAAGTTAACAACGGTGCCACAAGGGTTCAGGATCATCCAGTCTTTTACATATCTATCAAACCGGCGGCTTCGAAGTGCCATGGATACACCGAGTTTGGGAGGATATGAGTTCGTCAGTATTTTTTGGTGGATAGGATTTTTCGATCCTTTGAGTTCTTTTTTGAAATGCTCGATGATTTCCACTGCTTTGGGGTCGTGGATAATCGGATTCGCGCTGAGTGTCTCATGTGCTCGGGCATAGAGGGTAATCAACATGGTATCTGAGACTTCAGAGAGATTTGCTAATGGTTTTCCCATACTTACTCTCCTTAACTGCTTTGGATTACCAGAGTTGATACTTCAATCAAAAAAAGATCTGGCTATTTTGGTTGACGCAAAAACGCTTCGATAAACCCGTCCAAATCACCATCAAGAACGGATTGACTATTGCCAACTTCGTATTCGGTGCGGTGGTCTTTGACCATTTGATATGGATGCAGCACGTACGAGCGAATCTGGCTGCCCCATTCGGCTTTCTGATACGCGCCACGCAGATCAGCCAGGTTCTTCTCCTGGGCGATCTGGGCCAGATCAAGCAGGCGGGAACGCAGCACTTTCATGGCATTCTCACGGTTTTGCATCTGCGAGCGTTCATTCTGGCAGGAGACAACCAGACCGGTGGGGATGTGGGTAATGCGGATGGCGGTAGCGTTTTTCTGTACGTTCTGACCGCCGGCACCGGAGGATTTGTAGATATCGATCTTTAGATCATCCGGATTGATCACTACCAGCGGTTCCTCCTGTGAAGCTTCAGGTAATACCTCAACCTGGGCAAATGAAGTGTGGCGCCGGTGGGCTGAGTCAAAGGGGGAGAGACGGACCAGACGGTGGACACCTTTCTCGGCCCGCAGGTAGCCGTAAGCGTACGGTCCGATGACCAACATACTAACGGTTTTAATCCCTGCTTCTTCACCTTCGGTGGAATCGAGTATCTCAGTGGTAAATCCACGTCGTTCTGCCCAACGCAGATACATACGCTCAAGCATGGCTGCCCAATCTTGGGCGTCAGTGCCACCCTCACCGGTGTTAATGGTGAGCAGGGCATTACCGCGATCATATTTACCGCCCAGCAGGGTGGAGAGTTCAAGCTTTTTTAGATCATTTTGGATTACAGCGGATTCTGTCTCCAGCTCAGTTTGAAGGGATGGATCTTCAAGTTGCGCCAGCTCAAGGGTATCGTTAATCTTTTTCTCAAGACCGCGCCAGAGGGTGATCTCGTCACGCAGATCGGCGAGATTCTTCATCAGTGATTGGGCTTGTTGTGGATCGTTCCAAAGGTTGGGATCTTCGGATTTCTTCTGCAATTCCGCAAGCTGGCTCTCTTTGTTTCTTAAGTCAAAGACGCTCCATGAGTGAGTGTATGGTGGATTGGTTGGTTTTCAGAGTGGAGATCAAGTCTTCCATGGTTCCTCACGAGTTATTGGTTCAAGATGCTATCAACGAAAGCTTCGCGATTGAAGGGCTGCAAATCCTCGGGTTTTTCGCCAAGGCCGGCGTAATAAATGGGGAGAGCAAGCTCCTGCTGGATGGCAAAGGCCATGCCGCCGTGAGCGGATGAATCCAGTTTGGATAGGATAACGCCATTGACGTGCACAGCCTGCTGAAATGCCTTGGCTTGCATTAGCGCGTTCTGGCCGGTGGTGGCGTCGAGCACGAGCAGGACGATATGCGGAGCGCCGGGCATGGCCTTGCCAACCACGCGGTGTACTTTCTTCAGCTCTTCCATCAGGTTGTAGCGCGTATGGAGACGCCCGGCGGTATCAACCAGGACGACGTCGTACTTGCGAGCCAGTGCGGACTGGATGCCATCGAAGGCCACTGCGCCGGGGTCGCTGTCCGGCTGGCCGGCGATGATGGGCAGGTTGAGGCGATCCGCCCAGACCTGGAGCTGATCGATGGCGGCCGCACGGTAAGTGTCGGCTGCAACGAGCAGGACCTTTTTGCCGTCATTCGAGAACAGTTTGCCCAATTTGGCAGCGGTGGTGGTCTTGCCGGATCCATTGACGCCCACCAGAAGGATGACCGTGGGATCGTTTTCGAGCGGAAGCGGTTCCGCGGGAGTGAGGCGGTTCATCAGGTCGTCTTTGAGTGCCTGCATCAGTTCTTCACTGCGGGTCAGTCCTTCATCAGCCACTTTTTTCTTGAGGTTTTCGATGACCGAAAGGGTTGTATCCACGCCGAGGTCGGCCTGGATAAGCAGCCCCTCGAGTTCGTCCCAGGTGTCGGCCTTGATCTCGGTGGCACCGAAAAATGTAGCAATACGACCGAACCCAGCTTTGCGAGTGCGGTCCAATGAATCTTTCCATTTCGAGAAGATGTCTGCCATAGCGCAAAAATTATATCATGGGATATTCGCAGAGGTCTGAGCCTCTGCGGCAAGTTGACCGCAACCGGCCTGGATGTCGATACCGCGGCGCAGACGGATGGTGCAGGGGATGCCGCTGCTTTCCAGGATGGCTTTGAACCTCTCAGCTTTTTCACGCGAGGTGGGTTGGCCGGGGAATTTTCGGGTGGGGTTGAGTTGGATCACGTTCACATGGCAAAGCAACCCTTTGAGCAGGGACGCAAGCTCATGCGCGTCTTGTTCGCGGTCGTTCACGCCGTCGATCAGCGCCCACTCAAAGGTGAGGCGGCGGTTGGTGGCAGCAACGTAATTGCGGCAAGCGGTCATCAGGGCATCCAGTGGATATTTCTTGTTCACCGGCAGCAGGGAGGAGCGCATTGTGTCGTTGGCGGCATGGAGGCTGATGGCCAGGTTAACCTGGCGTTTTTCGTTGGCAAACTTCTCGATGGCGGGGACCCATCCAACGGTCGAAATGGTAAAACGGCGCGCGCCCAGATAGAACCCCGCAGGGTCGTTGAGGAGGTCGATGGCAGCCAAAACTGCGTCGTAATTCTGGAAGGGTTCGCCCATACCCATGACCACGATGTTGGTTACTGATTTCTCTTCCCGTTTCAAGAGGCGGGCATAGTAGAGCACTTGCTCGACGATCTCACCGGAGGTCAGGTTGCGTTTGAAGCCCATTTGCCCTGTGGCACAAAAAACGCAGCCCATGGCGCATCCTGCCTGAGAGGAGATGCACAGGGTTTGGCGTTCGTCGTAATACATGAGCACCGCTTCGATGGCGAACCCATCCGTCAGGGTGAAAAGTGTCTTGATCGTTTGTCCATCGGAGGAAACCAATTTGCGCGCCGGAATGAACGAAGTAAAGCTGTAAGTGTCAGCGAGTTTTTGGCGAAGCGATTTGGAAAGCGTGGTGATCTCAGACGGATCGCCAATCAGGTCAACATAAATCGCCTGCCAGATCTGCCGCGCACGAAAGGCGGGTTCTCCCATGCCCTTGAGTTGAGCCTCAAGTTCGGGAAAGGTCAGATCATAAAAGAGAGCAGGTGACATTCGGGAACCTAAATTAAATTGGCAAGTTCAGGCAGGATGATGTCAATGGCCGGACGCCACGCTTCACCTTCAGCACGCGAGGCGATGCCCGAAAGGACGAGGGCAGTCTTCAACCCGGCACGTTGGGCGCCGAGGATATCCGTCTCGATGCGGTCACCAACGGCCAGGGTCTCTTCAGGGCGGGTTCCGAGTAATTCGAGGGCGAACTCGTAGAGGGTGGGGTTGGGCTTGCCCGCGATCACCGGTTCCACGTCAGTGGCGGTGACAAGAGCGGCCAAAATGGCTCCAGCGCCCGGGATGAGCCCTTCTGGGGTCGGGAAGGTCTTGTCTGGATTTGTGAAGTAGAAGGGAACACCGCTGCGGATGAACAGGGTAGCCGCTTTTAATTTGTTGAAGTTGATCTGGCGGTCGACACCACCAACCACGGCGATCGGATTATTTTCGGAGGGGTAAAAACCAGCATCTTGAAGGGCGGTGACCAACCCGGTCTCACCGATGACGTAAATCGGTCCACCCTGGGGAAAACGTTTCTTAAGCAAATACGCCACACCCATGCCGGAAGTGATGATCTGTTCTGGTTTGATACTTGCCCCCATACCAGCCAATTTTTCGACGTATTGCTGGGGAGATTTGCTGGCATTGTTGGTGGCGAATAATATTTTCAATCCAGCATCGGTAAAACGCGTGAAAATGGCATTCAGGTCGCCGATGGGGTCATTCTCGCGCCAGAGTACACCGTCCATATCGAGGACCAGTGCTTTGATATTAGTGAGTTGGTGTATGTTCATGAGCCCTCACGAAAAAACAAACCGGATAGCTGCGCCACCCGGTTTGTTCTGGATTCAGGATTACGACGCCTTGGGCGGGGTCAAGACCTGGTCGACCAGACCGTATTCGACTGCCTGCTGGGCATCGAGGTACTTGTTGCGATCAGTATCATGCTCGATAACATCGAGGGGTTGACCGGTGGATTCCGCCAGGATGTTCAGCAAACTGGACTTGAGGCGCAAGATCTCTTTAGCCTGGATCTCGATATCAGTGGCCTGACCTTCAGCGCCGCCGAGGGGCTGGTGCATGTGGATGGTCGCGTGGGGCAGGGCATAACGCTTGCCCTTGGTGCCCGCGGCCAGCAGCACGGTCCCGAATGAAGCGGTGACACCCACGGCAACGGTGCTGATCTTGTTGGGGATCATTTTCATGGTGTCGTAAATGGCCAAGCCGGAGTAGATCTGCCCGCCAGGGGAGTTGATGTACATCTGGATGTCGGCATCGGGGTCTTCGCGGCTGAGCACCAATAATTGGGCGACCACGGCATTGGCGACCTGATCATCAATGGCAGTGCCGAGGAAGATGATACGTTCCCGGAAGAGCAACGAATAAATGTCATAGGCACGTTCACCGCGTCCGGAAGACTCGATGACCATTGGAATGACGTCTTTGGGTTGTAATATATTCACGTTACCTCCTGTAACTATTTCACTACTATACACGAAGAATATCTATTTTTTATCAGATTTCTCGGTTTTGGAGGGTTCTGTGGCAGTTTTCGCGGTCTTTTTAGCCGGTTTAGCTTCTTCAGCACCTTCAGCAGCAACTTTCTTGGTCGTCTTTTTGGCGGCAGTAGGTTCTGCTTCGCCTTCAGCGGCTTTTTTGGCTTTGGCGGATTTTTCTTCAGTGACTGCGGCTTTTTCTTCTTCAGCTTTACCGGTGGCGATGTCTTTGAGGCGTTCCTGCAGGTTACGGTTGAGCAAACGGGTGGCTGCCTGCATGGCAACAGCCTGGGTAAATTGCTCGTTCTTCATCTGCTTCTGAAGCTTCTTGATGTCGGAGCCATATGACATTTCACCGATCATGTTCTTGAACTCTTCTTGCAGGTCTTCATTCTTGACTTCGATCTTTTCGGCTTTGGCAAGCTCGTCGAGGACAAGGGAGCGTTCCAGACGCTGTTTAGCGGCGGGTTTAACTTCCTCTTCCATCCAGGTGGCTTTATCCTTCTTGAGTGTTTTCAAGTAGGTATCGAGCTCCATGTGTTGGTGGGAGAGGTCGTGTTCGATGGCTTCGACGACGTGTTCCATTTCATGTTCAAGGGTCTGGGGAGCGTACTTGATCTTCGCTTCCTTTACCAGCTTGTCATAGATCTCATTAAACCAGGTTTCTTCGTATTCGGCTTTTGCCTGAGATTCAAGCTGTTTTCGAACCATTTCGCGCAGTTTCGCAACGTTCTCGAATTCACCCAGGCTCTGGGCGAATTCATCGTTCAGCTCGGGCAAGTGCAGGGTTTTAACGCTCTCGACGACGGCATGAAATTCGACTTCCTTGCCGCGAAGACGGTCGTATTTAGAATCATCGGCGTAGGTATATTTGAAGGTTTTCTCGTCCTTTTCCTTCAAACCAATCAGATTGTCACCAAAACCGGCGTAGGGGAAATCATTTTCTTCAGGATCGTTGTCACCAATAATCACCTGGAGAGGGGATTCCTTCAGGACTTCGGCTTTTTCATCACCAACGGGTTTTGTGAGCGTGGCGTCTAGTTTGAGATAAACCAGGTCACCCTTGGCGGCGGGATTCTCACTGGGCTCGGCGGTGGCGTAGTTCTTGCGCATGCGATTGATGAACTCATCAACCTGTTTTTCGGCCACGGCTTTAACCGAATACTTCTTGCGCAGGGCTTTGTAATCACCCAGCTCAACGGTAGGTTCGAGGGGAATGAGGAAGGTGGCTTTGATGGGGGCGGTTTCACTGATCTCGATTAGGGAACCGGCGGCGGCGGGTTGGATCTTGGCTTCGTCGAGGATCTGTGGATAATAGTCGTCCACGAGCAGACCCTTGGCTTCGTCGAGGAGAGCTTCTTCGCCGTAAAGGCGCAGGATGACGTCGTAGGGGGCTTTGCCAGGGCGGAAGCCGGGGATCTTGGCGTGCTCGGAATATTTGCGGGCGGCCTTGTGCTTGTACTTCTCAAGCAGGTCGGCTTCGAATTCGGCTACTACCTTCATCTGATGATCGTCTTGGAGTTGGGTTTCGATTTTCAATTTAATAATCCTTTTCTTAACATATATGCCAATATAAAGTGGGGAAAGAGGGACTTGAACCCTCACGCCTTGCGGCACATGATCCTAAGTCATGCCTGTCTGCCAATTCCAGCATTTCCCCAGGCGCAGGAATTATAAGCGAGAGGGGGGACAGAGTCAATAATCAATGAAGGAGAGGTAGAAGGTATGGTTTCGATAACTCTAGGAACCAATAAGAAACGAATATTTGTAGAGAGTAGATGATCGAGAATGGAGAATGGTCAAAAGCTGTTATTAATCGAAATGATGTTCTGTATATTAATTATTAGGTAGGTGTCAAAGGAAAAACAATTCTAAAGGAGATAATTAATCGAATATAATATCCTTACCAGCTTCTGCTGGCTATTTTTATGCATGGAGGCTCGCATTGAGTCGGGTATACAATCCAGACAGCGCAGGAAAAGAACGCAACACATTATCGCGGGGAGTGGTGCTTACCCTGCGCGAATTGATGAAGCAGCAAGAAACGAACGATCTGACAAAGGACCTGGCAGCTTACGTGGCGCTCTCGCTGGATGAGATCGCCGGGACGATCGAAGCCTCGGTAGGGGCATGGGAGAAGCGCGGTTACTGGGTAAAGGCCGATAAGTTCCGCCTGGAGTGGGAGTGGGCCGGCAATTACGGCAAGACGATCCGTGACGCGCTGCTCAAGGAAGATTGGGCAACTGTGGCTATGACATCGGCGAAGGTGGCGCAGAAGCTGGGCAAGGTGACCGTGCCGGAACATCACCGCCTGGGCACACCGTGGGTGGGTGCGTGGAAAAAGCTGACCTCGATTCAATAAAAACTTAACCGCAAATATCGCGAATTTTTCAACGCTAACAAAACCTAATTCATGCTAATTGTGCTAATTGTCATAAGAATCATTAGCGAAATTAGCTTTCATTCGTGTAATTAGCGGATAAGGTTTTTCTCTATTGACATTAACGTAACGTAATAGTTTATACTGGGGGCATGTACACAGTCAAACAGCTTGCCAAGAGCGCCGGGGTGACGCCGCGGACGCTCCACTTTTATGATGAGATCGGGCTGCTGAAGCCTTCCCGAATCGGGGATAACGGTTACCGTTATTACGACGAGGAGGCCACCCTGCGGCTGCAGCAAATCCTGCTCTACCGAAAAATGGAGTTGCCGCTGGAGGATATAAAACGGATCATGGGACGCCGTGATTTCGATGTCCTGGCTGCACTGGAAGAGCACCGACTGGAGTTGGAAAAGAAGATTGGCCAATTGGAAGAAATGAAACGCACTGTGGATGAAACGATACTGTTTATGAAAGGAGAAAAAAAGATGACAGTCGATGAATTATTCTCGGGCTTTAGTGAAGAACAACAAGCCGAGTATGAGAAGGAAGCGGCACAAATGTATGACCCGGAGATCGTGAAGGCCTCCAACGCGAAGTGGCGCGCCATGTCCAAGGCAGATCAGCAGCGAATTCTCGAAGAGAGCAAGCAGGTCTACGTGGACATTATCGCGGCCATGCCAATGGGGCCAGACAGCCCGGAGGTCCAGGCATGCGTTGAAAGATGGCGCAAGAACATGGACCATTTCTGGACGCCGAAACCGGAGCAACTGGCGTATTTCGGCGACCTGTACAACAACGATCCACGCTTCAAGGCGAACTTCGAGAAGATGGCGCCGGGGTTGGCTGAGTTTATGAGAGAAGCGATTAATGTGTACGTGGCAAAAATAAAATAATGGGTAGGGGGGATTCATCCCTGCGAAAAGATTTCAGGGACGTTGTGAATCACCCCTACAACAAAATTAGGAATTACAAAGTTAACAATATAGGGGCGACCGGCCGGTCGCCCCTATATGTTTTTAATGGGAAGATGTTTATTTCTTCTTCAAGATGATGCGAGCGTCGACAACCTTGAGACCCTTCTTCTCTTCATAGACGAGCACGGGGTTGGCGTCGGTTTCAGCGACCTCATCCTGCAGGTCCATGATCATGGTTGAATATTTGCTGACCGTGGCGGCCAGGGCTTTGCGGTCGCGTGGAGCTTCGCCGCGGGCGCCGGCCAGGATGGCTGCTGATTTGATCTCGGAGAGCATTTCCATGCCCTGTTCTTCGGTGACGGGAGCAACACGGAAGGTGACGTCTTTGAGGACTTCGACGAAGATACCGCCCAAACCAAACATGATGGTGGGGCCGAAGGTGGGATCGTTGACTGAACCGAGGATGACCTCGGTACCCTTGGGAGCCATTTCCTGGATGGCGATACCGTGGATGTTCGCGGTGGCTTTGTAGGCTTTGGCGTTGGCCATGATGGTGTTGAAGGCAGCGCGAACACCAGCCTCATCGGTGATGTTGACTTTGACGCCGCCGGCATCTGATTTGTGAAGGATGTCGGGAGAGACGATCTTCATAACGATGGGGAAGCCAACCTTTTTCGCGAGTTCAACAGCTTCGTCTTCGGTCTTTGATAGCTGTGTGTTGGTGACGAGTAATCCGTAGGCTTTGAAGACCTGTTTGGCTTCGATCTCGGTCAGAGAATCGCGGCCATCGGCGCGGGCTTTGGCGATGATCTCAAGAGCGGTCTTTCGGGCTTTTGGATCGGATTTGTAATCAAGTGTGGCGGGTTTATCATGCAGACGGGCATATTCGCGCAGAGCAGCCATGGCGTTAACGGCCAGATCAGGCGCACCGTAAGCGGGAATGCCGTTCTCAACCAGCCAAGCCATGGCAGCGTCGCAGCGTTCGCCACCGACGAAGCTGACGGTGACGGGTTTGTTCTTGACCTTGGAATCGACGACTGCTTTTTTGATGCTTTGGGCAATCTGCATGGGGTCGGTCATGGCGGTTTCGCAATAAAGCACGACCAGACCATCGGTCCATTTGTGAGCGAAGGCAAATTTCACGGGTTCATAGTAACCGTCATTGCCGGTACCGCCGGTGAGGTCCACGGGGTTCTTGGCGGAACCAAATTCGGGCATGTGGGTCTTGAGCTCGGCCTGAACATCTTCAGGGGCGAACTGCAAGGGAATGCCGTATTTTTCGGCAGCATCCGTAGCCAGCACACCAACGCCACCACCATTGGTTATGATGAGCAGATTCTCACCCTTGCAGGGGGGCTGTAGGGAAAGCGCCTGGGTGCGGTTGAACAGGTCATTGAGGTCAGCAGCCTGAATGACGCCAGCCTGTTTGAAGGCGGAACCGTAGACTTTGGCAGCGCCAGCCAGGGAACCAGTGTGTGAGGCGGCGGCAGCAGCACCGTGGGCGGAAACGCCGGATTTGAGCGCGATGATGGGTTTCTTGGATTTCTGGGCGGCTTCAATAAAAGTGCGACCTTTTTTCAACCCCTCGACGTAGAGGGAGATGCAGGAGGTGTCTTTATCGTCATCCAACCATTCAATCAGATCGGCGAAATCGACATCGGACATATTGCCAATGGAGATCAATTTATCGAAACCGACCTTTCGAGTGTAGGTGGCAGCGTCAAGCGCGATCAAGAGAGCACCGGATTGGGTGATGAGGGAAGCCTTGCCGGGCAGGGGCAGGCAGGGAGCGAAGGAACCGTTGAACTTGTCGGAGTTCGAAAGTGAACCCACAATATTCGGTCCGAGGATGCGCATTTTGTATTTCTGGGCAATCTCGACCATCTGGACTTCGAGATCCTTATGGCCAGCTTCGCTGAAGCCCGAGGTAATGACGATGAGGCCTTTTACACCCTTTTTGCCGCATTCTTCGGTGACTTCAAGGATGAACTTGGCGGGTACGGTTACGATAGCGGAATCGACAGAGCCGGGGACATCGGTGATGGAGGGGTAGACTTTGAGGCCGAGGATTTCGGTGGCGGTGGGGTTGATCGGGTAGATCTTGCCTTCGTATTTGCCCTTTACAAGGTTATCGACTACGGTATAGCCGATCTTGCCGGGGGTGACCGAGGCACCGATCACGGCGACGGTTTTTGGTCGAAGCAGACCATTGATGACTTTCTTATCCACGAGTATTCCTCCTGAGGAAAATAAAATTGACTTCCTGATAGAATTATAAAATTATGATCATCCATCAAGCGTAAAACAAAACACTTAAGTATTTTACGCAATATTGGTCATACAGAAGTACTCAATTCAAATGCTATTGCTCTTAATTCTAACTTCGGCGGCGCTTCATGAATATTTCCACTCGGCCAAATTTTCCTTCTGAGCAAACGATCAAAAGAATCCTCGAAGAAGCGCTTGATAATGTCGATCCATACCGATTAGTCGACCAGAACATTTTACATTTAAATGACACTCTTTGCATAGGGAATCATCATGCTCCCAAAGGAAAGTTCATCATTTTGGTTGCCATGGGGAAGGCCAGCCTGGCGATGACGAAAGCGGCAGTGGATAACCTGGGCGCGAGGATCAAACGCGGAATTTGCGTTTGTAAAACTCTGCCTGAAGAAATTCCGTATTGGCAGGGGATCGAGATATGTCAGGGTGCGCACCCCGTGCCGGACGAACGCAGTCTTGAAGCTGGACAGAGAGTGCGAAAAACTGTCTGCGATGCGGAGAGGGACGATCTGCTTCTGGTGCTGGTTTCAGGGGGGAGTTCGGCGTTGGTGGTAGACCCCTGTGAAGGGATCAGCCTGCCGGAAATTCAAATTATGAGCAAATTGCTGTTAAAGAGCGGTGCGACAATCAACGAGATGAATTGCGTGCGCAAACATGTGGAAAGATTAAAAGGTGGAGGTCTGGCAAAACTGGCCCAACCTGCCGCGGTGGAAGCCTTGCTGCTTTCGGACGTGATTGGCGACGACATGAGCGTCATCGCCTCGGGACCAACGGTCGCGGACAGCACCACATTTACAGAAGCACTGGAGATTATCCGGAAGTACGGATTGCGTGATCAAATGCCACCTTCCATCCTGGCACGGTTGGAAAGAGGCGCGCGAGGGCAGGAGGCGGAGACGCTCAAAGCGGATGACCTACTCAATCAGAACGTTTGCAATACCATTATTGGCAGTAACCGGCATGCCATTGACGCAGCCATCGAAGAAGCCAGGCGACAGGGGATACAAAGCTTCATTGTCTCTGAGCGTATGACGGGTGAAGCGGAAGACGCCGCGAAGGGATTCCTGGCGCAGGCACTCGAAGCCGGAAAATCGACGCAACGGCCATTCATGGCGATTGCGGGAGGGGAGACCACTGTCACCGTCAGGGGGAGTGGAAAAGGTGGGCGCAATTTGCAGGTGGCGCTTTCCGTCGTAAAGCAAATGGCGAACCTGAAAGACGCGGTTTTCGTCACCCTGGCCACTGACGGCGAGGACGGCCCAACGGACGCTGCCGGAGCAGTGGTGACAAGTGAGACAATGAAAAGAGCCCAGGCGCTGAACCTGGACCCTGACGCTTATATGAACAACAATGATGCATACACGTTTTTTGAGAAATGCGGCGGTCTGATCAAAACCGGTTCGACCGGTACCAACGTCAATGATCTGACGTTCTTATTTCAATTGTAAGGTTACTTCTCATAAACGGTCGGATTCGCGCAATACGGCAGGCGCTTCCCTTCCAGACCGGCGAGCAGGTTCTCGACAGCCATGAAAGCCATGCGCTGGCGTGTTTTGGTCGAGGCTGAGGCGACGTGCGGGGTGATGATTACTTGCGGTAGCTTGAGGAGGGGATTATCCTGAGAGATTGGTTCGGGATCGAAGACATCCAATGCGGCAGCGGCTAATTTCCCAGATAATAAAGCGTTATACAACGCCACGTGATCAACCATGGCGCCACGGGCGGTGTTGATGAAGATCGCGCCGTCCTTCATGTGGGCAAATTGCGTGGAACCCATCATGCCTCTGGTTTCGGGGGAGAGATAGGCATGCAGGCTGACGTAGTCGGAGCGTTCCAGCAGTCCATTGAGCGAGACGTATTCCGCATCCAATTCCGATTCAGCTTTCTCGTCACGGTGGCGTTGAGTGTACAGAACCTTCATATCAAATCCGTGGGCACGGCGCGCCATGGCCTGACCAATACGGCCAAAGCCGATAATTCCAAGGGTGGCGCCGTAAATATCCGCGCCGCAGAGCACATCTGGACCCCAGGGACGCCAGATACCCTTCTGGACTTCGTTGTGCGCTTCCACCACGCGCCGGGCAGCGGCCATGAGCAGCGCCCAGGCGTAATCGGCAGTGGTCTCGGTGAGCACGCCGGGGGTGTGTCCTACGGGGATGCCGGCAGTGGTGGCTTCAGCGACCGCGATATTGTCATAACCGACGGCCATCTGGCTGATCACTTTGAGCTGGTTCCGCGCGCCAGTGCGCACCACTTCCGCTTTGATGGGATCGCACAACAGGGTGATCAGACCATCCACTGCAGCTGCTTTTTCGATCAGCACGTCCAGCGAGGGCGGTTCATCGAGCGGCCAAATATCCGGGTCCACTTTACCAGCCAGGAGCTCTAGGGCAGGCGAAAAGATCTTTCGAGTGACGAATACTTTTTTCATAATCGCTGGCTTTCTTCGATAGCTAGAATTTCAAGAATCCGAGATGCTCAAAAAGGATCTTAAGTCCAATCAATACAAGGATAACCCCACCTGCCAGTTCCGCCTTACTTTTATAGCGGCTGCCGAAGCGGTTACCCAAGGCCACACCCGCGTAAGAAAGTACGAAGGTGGTCAGACCGATCAATAGGACGGCGGGTAGGATTTTCACGTCTAAAAAGGCAAAAGAAATTCCGACCGCCAGCGCGTCGATACTGGTGGCAACTGCAAGAATAACAAGTTCTTTGAGATCAAGGTGGTCATTACTGCAATCCTGTTCCTCGGATTCACCTTTGACCGCTTCGATGATCATCTTCGTGCCAACGATGGCCAACAGCGCGAAGGCCACCCAGTGATCAATGGCAGCGATGTATCTTTCAAATTGACTGCCAAGCACCCAACCGATCAGCGGCATGAGAGCCTGAAACCCGCCAAAAAACAATGAAATGACGAAGGCATGGCGGTGATTGACACGCTGCATCTTTAACCCTTTGCAAAGAGAGACTGCGAACGCGTCCATGGACAGTCCAACCGCGATGAGTAGAATCTCTATAATTCCCAATGATCGCTCCATGAAAAAGGCAGATACCGGTTACTGTACCTGCCTTTGAGTTTATCGTGCTATTTTAACACGCGAAATAGAAAATTTACCTCGCCTATTTTACTGAATATCTTGCCTTAATCGAGGGGATGAGATATTCATTGAAAGCGCGATCGATATCATAATCGGGATGCCAACCCCAGTCACGCGTCGCGGCGGAATCGTCCACGTCGCCGGGCCAAGTATCAACAATGGCTTGCCGCGCAGCGTGTGGCTCGAATGTGACCACGGCTTTGGGGAAGGCCTCCTTGATGCGGTCATAAAACTCCATGGCGGTGGGGGAGAAGCTGGTGACGTTGTAGACGAGCTGTTTGAGGTTCTCTTTGGGCGTGGCTTCGAGCTGGAGCAGCGACTTAACAGCGTCGGGCATGACCATGAAGGGGAGTTTGGAATCCTGGCGGACGAAGCAGGCGTAGGGGATGCCCTGCGCAGCGTGGTGAAGCATCTCGGGGCCGTAATCGCTGGTGCCGCCGGTGGGGACGGTGACCGAGCTAACCAGGCCGGGAAAGCGCAGGCAGCGGAAATCGACGTGCGCGGAGCCAAAGTCAGCGGCGAGCTGGCGGTAATGGTTGGTGTAGTAGCGGCCGAGCTGCTCGCAGTAAAGCTTGTTGCAGCCATACATGGTGACTGGTTTGAGGTAATCGTCTTCTTTCACCTTACCAGCTTTTGCCTTGACTTCAAGATTGGGCATACCGTAAGCGGCAATGGAGCTTGGATAGATGAACTTTACCGGACGGCCCTGCCAGGAGGATTGTTCCACGGCGAGGCGTAGCAGGTTGAGCGTGCCCTCCACGTTGACGCGGTGGGCGGTCTCAGGGTTGTATTCGGCCTTGGTGGAGAGGATGGAGGCCAGGTGGAAGATCGTGCGGATCTCGTATTCCGCAACGAGCCGGCCGAGCAGCATGGAATCGAGGATGTCGCCCTGGATGAAGCGCTCGCAGGATGCCTGCAGGCACTTGTCGAGGGGTTGCACGTCCATCGCGACGATGCTGTAATTCTTCTGTTCACCCAAATGAGCAATCAAGCCATGACCGATCTCGCCATTCGCCCCCGTAATCAGCACTACCTCTTTGCGCATAAACATCTCCAGTTAAAATAAAATTGTTATGGTTATTCTACTTCATCCGGCTTCATTCCCGCCAATTGCAGGCGTCACCAATCCGGCTGAAATTAATCCTTGTTTGATCAGCTCAACAATCTCATCCACGTTGTGTTGATCCGTGTCAATCGTCAGGTCGGCGTGTTCACGGGCATGTTGCGTGCGGTGCAGTTGTTCCACGTATTCTTGCAGCGTCCAGTTCAATTTTTTACGGATCAAGGTTGAGGGGTAGGAAACTTCAAGGCAAATTAGATAATCGGGGTGGGTGAGGCGTTGCCACATGTCTTTAACGTATGAGTGTTCCTGGGCAACATGGCGGCAGATGATACCTTCTTGTGAGAGTCTCTGGATGATCGTGGATTTTCCGGAAGCACAGACGCCAATAATGGCGATCACCGGGTGGCTATTTTCAACGGTCACGGTTCCTCCGGATCAGATGATAACGAAGGGGACGACAGTGAAGTGGAAATCAGCGCAGGTATTGCGGCGGAACGGGCAGGCGCACCGACATTCGGCGCACGGTGTCGGTTTCTTCAGGTTCCACGCGCATGACGACAACGGACATGTCGTCATTGGGGCGGTTCTGGTCCAAGCGCATGGCCTGGGCGAGGACGTTATCGGCGATCTCTCGGGCAGTGGGCTGCTGGTCTTCAAGCATGGCGGTTAGCAGGGTGCAAAGATCCAGCGATTGTCCGGTACGGTCACCGGCGTTGCTGATGCCGTCGGTGAACATCACGATGGTGATGCCACTCTCGAGCGGGAACTCGGTGATGGAGGGACGGATATTACGCGAGGTGCCAATGGAGAAGGATTCGGCGGTGATGCACTCGACCACGTCGCCGCGAGCCACGAAAACCGGGTTGGGACTGTTGCGGGTGATCACGATGGTGGCCGTCTGCAGGTCGGCTGAAAGGATATTCAGGCAAGCTGAGACCTTGCCGCCGCGTTCGGTAAAGAGGTAATCCGAGGCGGCACGGGCGGCAGCACCGTCGCGTACCCCCTCAGCCAGCAGGCCGATCACCTTGCGAACGACCATAGTGGAAATGGTCTTGGCACCTTTGCCTGAAGTCTGACCATCAGCCAGGACGGCGGAGACGCCGCCGTTGGGGCGTTCGACGATCTCGAGGGTATCGCCGCTTTCGGATACCGCGTATTTGTTGGTTTTGGAGGCGGCTACGTAAACTTCCATAGCAGCATTGTACATCAATGACAGGGTTTCTGCAAAAATGTCTTTGTCTTAATTTCTTCCAGGTCGCGGAGTGGTGCTGTACATGAGACCAACCTACGAATATTCATAGACATTTTGAATTGTCTACAACCACTTCACGTCGGTTTTCATTAATTCGCGGCCTTTCCAGGAGGCATGGCCGTTGACGGTGAGCAACATGGAGCGAAGGGCGATGGTGGCAAAGGCAGCGATGGTGAGCGGATAAAGGAAAGCGAGAGAGATCGGTATACGCTGACGATGGTAGGCAATGAGAAAGAGCGCCAGCGACTCCACGGTAGCGATCACCGAAAGATCAACCAGTGCTTGAGAGATGAAAATTCCGGTCAAATGGCGGAACAGGATCCAGACTGGCAGGGTAAAGATTAGAAAAGCTAGTGTCCAGACAAAGGTGAAGGGAATCACTTTGTAGCCAAAAAAGCCGAAGACGTTCTTGCTGAAGCCTTCCACGGTCTCGTGGAAGTTGTGATACATGCGGCAGGTGACCTGGTCGGAGCCGTTGCTGAGAACCCATTTGTAGCCGTTCTCGATGATCATGCGGCCGAGGATGACATCGTCGTTGACGTTGACGATTGCAGCGGCATATCCGCCGACCGCCTGGTAGGCTTCCCTGCGGAAGAGCATGAATTGCCCGATTGTGACTGAAAGTTCCGGGATCTTAAACACCTGGGCGATCTTGATGGGCAGAAAACTAAGGATGCCAAAGTTCATGAATGGCACCAGCAGTTTCTCTGACCAGGTGAGAACTTCCTGGCGGGGCAGGGCGGTGAGCAGATCGGCTTCCGAGTGGAGCATTTCAGCGATGGCTGAACTGAGAGCGCCGGGTTCGTGGCGGGTATCGGCGTCGGTGAAGAGCAGATAATCGCCGCTGGCTTGCTGCGAAAGCTGGTGGCAGGCCCAGTGTTTTCCAGGCCAACCTTCAGGAAGAGGTGTACCGTTGATGAGCTTGAGGCGCGGGTTGGTCCGCTTCAACTGGTTAAGGATCAGAGGAGTGTTGTCGGTGGAATTATCATCCAGCACAATGACCTCAAAGTTTGGGTAATCTTGCGAGAGTAATGATGATACGCAGGCTTTAATATTGCGCTCTTCGTTGCGGGCCGGGACGAGGATTGAGACTTTGGGGGTTGAACCAGTCAATTTGTGTTCACCCAGGCGCCTGACCGCCCGCATATTAGAGAGAGAGACTAATAATCCCACGGAGGTTATAAAGATAACAAAAAATAAGAAAAGTTCAACGTTCATGTCAGGAATTTCTCCTTCTCACAATGGCGTCGCGTAAGCGGCTGCGAAAGGCGATCGGCTGCGAAAGTTCGCGCCGGTGGGAATAAATTAATAAAACCAAATTGATCATCACGGCCACGCCGAACCACAGCGCCTTGTGGTAGAAGATCGAGAAGGCGATCAAGCCCACCATGCCGAACATCACGTTCCAGGCGTGGTCATCGATGATCAGCATGGAGGAAATGGTCAGGAGCGCGAATGCGACAATCGCGGGCAGCCCACCTAGCGCCAGCCAGACGCCGAGGGAGGTGGCAATGCCTTTGCCGCCGTGGCGATGCAGGAATGGTGAGAAGATGTGCCCCAAAATGGGAGCCAGCGCGATGATGAGCAGCGACCAGGATTCGATCCCGGCTGCCTGGGCGAAGTACGCGGGGAAAAACCCTTTGCTGACATCAAGAGCAGCAGCAAAGATTCCAACCTGCCAGCCTCCCGACATCCAGGCGTTATACGCTCCGGGATTACCGTCACCATATGCACGTACATCTTTATGTTTTACCAGCCTAACAAGCAGCAATGAGAACGGAATACTCCCGATGAGAAAGCTCAAAGCCACGTACAGCGCGATCCACAAGATTTCCATATATCCTCGAATGAATTGGTTTTACTCTATAACACCGGAAGAACGAAAAAGGATTTTATTACATTTTGCAATATTGGATGATTAATATTTCATATAAGATTCATCAGTGCTCTTTTCTTGACAGGAAGGCTGGCACGCAAGTATAATGTACCGGCCTGTCGAGATAGCGATGGGCGTGGATTCTTTGACAGGAGTTTAAGAATGGTACCTCTTCCAAAACGGAAATTATCAAAAGGACGCCGCGATCGCCGTCGTTCACAAGATGCACTGCAAGCACCCGCTCTCGTTCAGTGCAGCAATTGCGGTGAGATGCGCTTGCCGCACACCGTTTGCCCGAACTGCGGTCACTACCAGGGTCGCGAAGTTGTGAGTGTTGAGAAAGAAACAAAGAAGAAGTAATCGTCTGTCATCCTGACAGTTTGTTTTCTTATTCAGCTCTGAATACTTCAATTCATTGAAATGAATCAGAAGCTTCTCAATCGAGAAGCTTCTTGGTTGTTAAGTAGAAAAATTGAGGGCTAGATCGCCTCGGTGTCTTCGAGGCTTTCTTCATCTTCAGAGGTTTCACCACTTGGCGAGGGAGACAGGAAGGGGCTATACCTGGCTATGAGGCGTCCGGGGATGAGACCCTGGATAAATACGCCTTTGCGATTGTTTTCGATGCGCTCCACCTGACCCTGTTCGTGGAAGAGGCTGATCAGCTGACCTTCGGTATAGGGGATCTGGACGGAGATCTCGGTGAAATTCTCGAACAGTTCCGATTCGATCATCGTCATTAGTTCTTTGAAACCGACGCCTTTAAGCGCCGAAATGGCCACCGCGTTCGGAAAACCACGCGCGGCTTCCGCGGCCATTCCTGGATCGGGCAGACGGTCGACCTTGTTGAGAGCGATGATGGTGGGTATATGGTCGGCGTTGATTTGCTTGAGCGTCTCAGCCACCGAATGGGCTTGTGCCTGGGCGTTGGGGTGGGTGACATCGACCACGTGGATGAGCAGGTCGGCTTCGGCGATCTCCTCCAGAGTGGCCTGGAAGGCAGCCACCAACTGGGTGGGCAGCTTCTGGATGAAGCCGACCGTATCAGTGACGAGCGTGTTGTGCCCGCCAGGCAGGTCCACTCGTCGCGTGGTGGGGTCAAGCGTGGCAAAGAGCTGGTTTGCCACCAGCACATCCGATTTGGCGAGCTGGTTGAGCAGGGTAGATTTACCGGCGTTGGTGTATCCGACCAGCGATATCAATGGTATGCGAGAGCGTTTGCGCTGGGCGCGATAGCGCTGCCTGTGGGCACGGACCTTTTCCAACTCGTCTTTGAGCACGGAGATGCGTTTGCGGATGAGGCGGCGGTCGACTTCAAGCTGGGTTTCACCAGGCCCACGGAGACCCACGCCGCCGACTGAACCGGCACTGCCACCACCGCCGCCAGCCTGACGCTCCAGATGAGTCCAGGCGCGGGTGAGACGGGGCAGGCGATATTCGTATTGGGCAAGCTCCACTTGAAGGATACCCTCGCGGGTGCGGGCGTGCTGGGCGAAGATGTCGAGGATGAGGGCAGTACGGTCGATGACGCGTACGTGGGGGCCGAGGGCACGTTCCAACTCACGTTGGTGGCGTGGAGAGAGTTCGTCATCAAAAATGACCAGGTCCGTAAGGGTCTCTTCGACCAGCGCCTTCAATTCCTCCACTTTTCCTTTACCAATGTAGGTATCGGGGTTGGGTGTATCGAGCTTTTGCGAGGTTTCACCGACAACTTCCAATCCGGCAGTATCCGAGAGCAGGGCTAGCTCTTCGAGTGAATCATCCAGGGTAATCTCAGAGGGATGGCTGCGTAATTCGATTCCTACCAGAAAGGCTTTTTCTTTCGGAGGTTGGGTAGGAAAGGTCGTTTTAGAGGGCATTTGGCTAATACTTCCAGGCGACGATACGGTCAATGGCTTCCTTGATCCGCGCGGTGGTTTGGCCAAGCGAAATGCGCAGGAAACCCTCACCGTACTGGCCGTAGACGATGCCAGGGGTGGCACTGACGCCGATCTCCTCAAGCATACGGCCGCAGAAGGCCATCGAGTCGTTCTGACCCTGGGGTAAATGTGCCCAAACGTAAATGGCGGCGTGGGGCGATTCCAGCGTGAAACCGGCTTTACGTAATCCAGCGACGACAATATCGCGGCGTTCGCGGTAGGTCTCGTTGCGTTGCTTCAGCCAGCCCTGATCGGAGGTGAGAGCGGTTACGCCGGCGTCAAACACCGGAATGAAGGTGGATGTGTCCATCTGGCTCTTGTAAGTCGAGAGGTAATCGATCACCTGGGCATTGCCAACGGCCATACCCAGACGCCAGCCCGCCATGTTGTAAGTTTTGGAGAGCGAATTGAACTCGACCACCACGTCTTTGGCGCCGGGGATTTGCAGGATGCTGGGGGCGTTGTAACCGTCGAAGGTCACGTCGCAATACGGGGCGTCGTGCGCGATGAGGATGTTATGTTCTCTGGCGAAGGCAATGGCTTCTTCGTAGAAAGCCATGGTCGCCACGGCTCCGGTGGGATTATTGGGATAGTTAAGCCAAAGGATTTTAGCTTTTTCAAGGTCAGCAGGGGAGATGGCCTTAAGGTCAGGCAAAAAACCATTTTCAGCTAGCAGTGGCAGTGAAACGATGCGCGCACCGGCAATGATGCCACCCGCGCTGTAGACCGGGTAACCGGGGTCAGGGACAAGGGAGACGTCGCCGGGGTTGAGCATCACCTGGCTGAGGTTGAAGAGTCCTTCCTTCGAGCCGATGAGCCCGAGCACCTCTTTTTGCGGGTCAAGTTCGACCTCGAAGCGCTCCATGTAATAATCGACGATGGCCTGACGGTACGATGGTGTGCCGCCATTGGGAGAATAGCCGTGGTTTTCGGGTTTACGCGCAGAGTCGACCAGACTGTCCACGATGAAATCAGCCGGGGGCAGGTCGGGCGAGCCAATATCGATGCGGATGACATCCATGCCCCGTTTTTTTAATTCCGCCAGTCTCTTGCCGAGTGAGGCAAAAAAATACGGCTTGAAGGAAGCGATCCTTTCTGCCGGTTGATATGAAGGTTTCGTATTCGTCATTTAATTGGTTTCCCTTTAATTAGGTTAACTTTAGTTTACGCCAAGTGACGAGTTTTGCCAACCTTCATTTGGCTTTCAGCCAGGCGAGGAGCACATTGCCGACGATCTCCAGACTTTGGGCAGAAACCTTGTCAGCAGTATCTTGTGAGGTATGCCAATAAAGGTAGTCAAAGTCGATCAGGTCGACCGCGGGAATTCCCTTGTTCAGGAAGGGGGTATGGTCATCAATCATAGTGTATTTTTGGCTGTCGATGAATTGAGCAGAGTAACCCAGGTCAGCAGCAGTTTGCCAGATCTCGTCCTGGAGTGCTTTGGTTGAAGAGCCTTCACGATAGATGTTCAGGTCGGCGTCGCCGATCATGTCGAGCAGGACTACGGCCCGGGGAGTGACCATCAGGGCATCAGCGTAAGCGCTGGCGCCGAGCGCCCAGTCCCAATTGGGAAAATCGCCCTGGTCTTCGGCATCGAAAAACACTAGCCATACCTCTTGTGTCTCCGTTGGGAGCACGCGCGCGATCTCAAGCAAAACAGCCACCCCGGAAGCGCCGTCATTGGCACCGGGAACGGCTTGACTGCGGGCTGCTTCATCTTTATCCCGGTCGGCGAGCGAGCGCGAGTCGTAGTGAGCGCAGAGGATGATCGGAGATTGAGTCTCAGACCGCGACGCGGTGATGTTTTGAACGCGATGACCCTGGTAAACCGTATCCTGGATGGTCACCTGCCAGCCGACTTTTTTGAGCTCCGAACGGATGTACTCGACTTCCAAATCGTGAGCGGCACTGCCGGGAACGCGCGGTCCGAAGGCATCCTGGTTGATCACATCCTCGTAAGCACGGTCTCCGTTGAATTGGGGAGAGGGTGTCACAGCCACAGTTGTAGCAATGGAGGGTGTGGAAGATGAATCGGTATTCGCAGCAGAGGTGACGCATGAGACCAGCGTACAACCGAGCAAAAGCACCAATATCGTTATCCTAATCGCGGGCAGCTTTTTCATTTGCACCCTATTTTTTCGTCAAGCGCTCTGAGAGCGCGCTTCGCATAGGCATTACCGCGGTCCACTCGACCGGGAGGACGGGTTGAGAGGATAGGCAACAATCCATGGTTGGCTTTCATTGGTTGAAAATCAGCCGGGCTGGCGTGAGAAATGTAGTGCATCAAGGCTCCGATCATGGATTCCTGTGGAAAAGTGAGCAGACTTTGCCCTTTGACGAAACGGGCTGCGTTCAATCCGGCCACCAGACCCGAGGCCACGTTCCCCATATACCCTTCCACACCGATGATCTGCCCCGCGAAGAAAAGATCAGGATTAGAGCGGAATTGCAGTGTGGCATCGAGAAGCGCCGGCGAGAAGATGAATGTATTGCGGTGCATCTGACCAAAACGTACAAATTCGGCATGTTCGAGGCCAGGAATGAGACTGAATACCCGCTTCTGTTCAGCGAAGGTGAGATTGGTCTGGAAACCGACCAGATTATAGAGCGTGTTCGCCAGGTTATCTTGACGCAATTGCACCACCGCAGCGGGGCGTTTTCCGGTGTGCGGATCGCGCAGTCCGACCGGACGCAGCGGGCCAAAAGCAAGTGATTTTTCGGAACGATCAGCCATCACTTCAATTGGGAGACAACCCTCGAAGAAGAGTTTGTGTCCGGCGTTCTTTTCCATGGTGGACAACCCCTCAATGGCTTTCAATTCGATGCGCCGCGCATTCTTGAGTTCGGAAACAAAATGGTCGTACTGGTCCTCATTCATTGGACAATTTATATAGTCACCAGAACCCGCGTCCTCTTCAAATTCGTATCTCGATGCACGGAAAGCAATGTCCATGTCAATCGAATCGCGGTTAATAACCGGCGCGATGGCGTCATAAAAGAAAAGCAGATCCTGTCCGGTGAGCGCAGCGATGGATTGGGCCAGGTCCGGCGAGGTGAGTGGCCCGGAGGCAATGATGGTCGTTCCAGGCGGGATGTCATGGACTTCTTCGCGGATGACATGAATATTAGGATGGTTGGTGATCTTAAGAGTGACCATGGCGGCGAATTTCTCGCGGTCTACGGCGAGAGCGGTGCCGGCCGGGAGGGCGGTGGCATCGGCGCAAGCCATAATAAGAGAATCCAATTTGCGTAATTCCAGCTTAAGCAACCCGGCGGCTTTTTCGCGAAGGTTTGAGCCAAGCGAATTCGAACAGATCAACTCCGCCAGGTCGCCGGTCTGGTGCGCGCCTGTGTTCACCTGTGGGCGCATTTCGTAAAGCTCGACTTGAGCTCCGTGTTCGGCAGCCTGCCAGGCAGCTTCGGAACCCGCCAGACCGCCACCGATGACAATGATTTTCTCCAAACTCTTCTCCATTTTCGCGCTTGAATTCTATCATTTCCCAGCAAAATTCTGTGGCATAAAACTTGCACCAATAACAAAAATAAGCTATACTCTTTCTAGTATCCGAGGCCTATATGTTTCAGGGACAATTCCAATCTCAACGACCGATCACGACAGCGCATCTGGCGCAGACTATGGCGTTGTTGACACTGACCAGTGACGAATTACAACAAAAGATCGAGTCGGAGCTGTCATCTAACCCAGCGTTGGAGGTGATAGAAGAACGGCGCTGTCCAACCTGTCACCGGTTGATCCCCGGACACGGTACCTGCCCGGTGTGTAGTATTCCAAGCAACCCGAACAGCGACGAGCCGGTTGTTTTTCTCTCACCACGCGATGAATTCATCCCCAAAAAGGATTATGTTGATACAGAGATCGACGACGAACCTTACGCGCCAGCCCAGGAAGACCTTCCCACTTATGTTTTACGACAAATCGCACCAGATCTTGAAGCCGAAGAACGGGGTTTGGCGGCTTTCTTGCTGACCCATTTAGATGAGGATGGCTTCTTAACCACCACCATTCTGGATGTTTCCCAGTATCTTCACGTCTCTCCCGAACTTGTTAAGAAAGTACAACGGCTGATACAGCGCGCGGATCCGGTAGGCGTCGGTTCAATGAATACACGTGAAGCATTGCTGGTGCAGATCGAATCTCTTGAAGAGTCCGGTACGGTGGTTCCTGCCATGACCACACAGGTGGTGAATGAATGTATGGATTTGCTCAGTCACCATCAATACGCGGAGATCGCGCACAAATTTGATATTCCGCAAAAGCAGGTGAGCCAGATCGCACAATTCATCAGCGAGAACCTGAATCCGTTCCCGGCAAGGTCGCATTGGGGTGATGTGCGCGAACCGAACGCCGATGCTCCGGAAGTCTATCACCGGCCGGATATTTTGATCAATTACCTGAACGAAAACCCGGAAAATCCTCTGGTGGTTGAGATCATCATGCCGATTTCCGGCACACTGCAGGTGAACCCCATGTTCAAGCAGGCCATCCAACAGGCTGATCCGGATACCAAGGAAGAATTGAAAGGCGATTTGGAAAAGGCATCACTTTTCGTCAAATGTTTGCAGCAGCGCAACCATACGATGGAACGCTTGCTTACCCGTGTGGTCAGCATGCAAAAAGAGTATATTCTCAAAGGTGAAAAATACCTCAAACCAGTTACCCGCGCTCAAATCTCGAAGGAACTGGAAGTACATGAATCCACCATTTCGCGCGCTGTGGCGAACAAAGCTGTGCAACTACCCAATAAAAAGATCATTCCGCTGTCTTCTTTCTTTGACCGAAGTCTGAATGTTCGTACGGTGCTAAAAGAGATCATTGAAAAGGAAGAAAAACCGTTGAGTGATTCCGACCTGGCAGACCTACTTTCAGAACGTGGGTACGATGTCGCGCGGCGTACCGTGGCTAAGTACCGTTCCATTGAAGGTATTCTACCGGCACACCTTCGCAAAGCGGTATCACAACATCCATGAGCCTGCTGCCGAACTCTCTCCCTGCCAATTTCTTCAAGAAGAACCAACCTGACGGGCTGATGGAGATCTGTTCGATCCTAAATTTGAGCGATTTCCCCAGCGCATTAATTGATACCAAAAGCAAGAGAGTGTTGTTCGCAAGCGATAGCATGCTTGCGTTTTGTGGTTTTTCGAGCAACGATGTCGTAGACAAACCCGTCAAAATACTATTTCCAGCTTTGGAAATTAACGAGATTGGTATCACTGAGAATCTGCCGCTACTGATCGCTCACAAGGACCACGCTCCCAACCAGATCACGGCTGAATTATCGCTGCTTGAAGGCTCCAACAAATGGTTATATGTAAGAATCAGTGCGACCACCAAAGCAGAGAATAATCACCCTCAAAAAGAAATTTCCGCCCAAAAGTTGCTGGAGTTGACCCAGTTGACGGATTATGCCAGCCTGCCACTCGCGCTTGATAAGGCTGCAGAGATACTGATGCAAGTCAGTGATACCGAAGCTGTTTGCATTTATCAGGCTGACGCAGAATTTCCACGTTTTAACCGTGTAGGAGCTTCCGGCCTGGGAGAACTGTTTCCGCAGGAATTACCCTCACTGGACTCCATCCGGCTGGGACATTCGATGATCTGGACACCCGGCATGCGCGTGTTGACCGACTTGCACCGTTTTGGCCGTAACAATAATTTTAGCTATATCGCGTCTTCACCGTTGGGAGAAACCAGTGCGCTGGTGGGTCTTGTTGTATTCGCTGGTAAGACAACCTTGCCTGAAATTCTCAACGAGGAATGGCTCGAGATTATTAAAACACCCATCTGGAGCGTTCAGCAACATTATTTATTGATCGACAACCTGCAGAAAGAAAATCGTTCCTACGCACGCATGGTGAACCTGCTTAATGCCGCTTTTAGTAATATCGACGAAGGCGTTATCTTGCTCAGCCCGGACCTGATGATCCAGCACATCAACCCGGCCGCGGAAGGGATATTGGGATACAACAGCACAGAGGTTCAGGGGCAAGAATATGGAAATGTGCTGATTGGAACAGACCGTATCGCCCCCGCACTGGAAGACGCGCGAAAGGGGACAGCCACCCATAACATCGGCAAGGTCAACCTGAACCGGCGAAACGGTCAAGCTTTTCCAGCTCAGATGCAGGTACTACCTGTCATGATGAAAGAGACGCTGATCGGCATCGAGGTGATTTTTGCTGATATCAGTGAAAACGAAAATAACAAAACGTTGACTCAACACCTGGAACACCGGGCGCTAATCGGAGATTTCACGGCAGCATTCGCTCATGATATCCGAAACCCGATCAACAATATTGTTACCGGGTTGCAGCTGTTGCAAATGAAATTGCCTACGGACGATCCCAACCAGGAAATTGTCAATCGCATCCAGGGAGATTGCACACGTCTCAATCACCTTATGGAATCCTTCCTGGCTTTCTCGCGAATGAATGAAATGCACTTGGAGCCGGTGGATATTGGCGCTTTTTTGACAAAAACGCTGGATCGCTGGCATCCGCGCCTGATGCGCGAAAACATTTCCCCGGTTCTGCAAATCGAAAAGAACCTGGGGATGATGTACGGTGATCCACGGGCATTGGATCGGGTTTTCACTAATCTGATCTCGAACGCCGTTGACGCCATGGCTGCCAGTGGCGATACCCTGGCGATAAAGGCCAGTATGAACCATGATGTGCCTGGATTGGACCTGGTGGAAGTGAGTGTCTCTGATAATGGTCCGGGAATCCCTGAAGACATCAAGGATAGGATCTTCGAACCATTCGTTTCAACTAACAATCAAAAGGGAACGGGGTTGGGGTTGGCCATCACCAAGCAAATTGTCACCGCATTGAAGGGCAGTATCCGGGTGAACACATTCCCCGGAGGAACTGTTTTTACTGTAAGCATCCCAGCATGGAACGGAGAAAGCAAATGAGCTACACAATCCTGGTCGTGGACGACGAAGAAAATACCCGCATCAACCTGGAAGGGCTTCTGACCGGCATCGGCTATAGTGTTGTCACTGCCGGCTCTTTGGCAGAGGCGCGAACCCACATACAGAAGGGCGAGGGAGACGTCGTTTTATTGGATTTACAGTTACCCGATGGCTATGGTCCCAATCTGCTGGTGGAAATGGCCGGGATGCCATCCAGACCACCAGTGATCATGATCACTGGGGTGGGCGATGTTCATTCCGCGGTCGATGCCATGAAAAATGGCGCTATCGACTTCTTAGAGAAACCAATCGACTTTCAGGAGTTAACCAAATCCATTAAAAAAGCCGTCGATCTGGTATCAATGAAGCGAGAACTTGATGTGCTGAGAGTTGCGCAAAACCAGGAAAAGGAATTCGTCGTCGGTTCAACTCAGAAGATGAAAGATATCGTCGATCTGGCAGCTAAGGCGGCAGCGAAAAAGACGCACGTTCTGATTACGGGAGAAACCGGTACCGGCAAGGACGTGTTGGCAAATTATATCCACCGAGTAGGCGCGCGAAGCGACAAGATGCTGGTTGCCATTAACTGCGCGGCCATCCAAAGTACGATGCTGGAATCGGAACTTTTCGGTTATGAAGCCGGAGCATTCACCGGAGCACAGAAACGCAAACCAGGTCTTCTGGAGGTCGCAGACGAGGGTGTGTTGTTCCTGGATGAGATTTCGTCCATGCCACTCGATATTCAGCCCAAAATCCTGCGTGCGATTGACGCGCAGACCTTCAAGAGGGTAGGCGGTACCACCGATGTGAAGGTGGATGTGCAGATCATCGCAGCCTCAAATCGCGACTTGGTGAAAATGATTCAGGAGAACCAGTTCCGTGAAGACCTGTATTATCGACTGCACGTGGTGGAGATTAACATGCCTCCCTTGCGAGAACGCCTGGAAGACATCCCCGAACTGGTCGGCTTCTTCATCCAGAAGAAGAATTTGCAGATGGGGCTGAACGTACGCGAGATCACTCCCAATGCCCTCGAGATACTGAAGAATTATTCATGGCCTGGCAATATTCGCGAACTCTCGAACACAATTGAGCGGGCGATGCTGTTTTGTGATGGGTTGAAGATTGAGATGGGGGATTTGCCCTCAGATCTGGGAAAGATCAGTAAATAACCCTATTGGCACATAACTTGCACCATACCCTCCAGAGACACATTTCTGGAGGGTTCCATGTTTACAATGACAGTTAACGATTTCTTATTGACTATGGCCATCTGTCTTTTGGCCGGCGGCATGATCATGCTGGCAGTGGGGGTATTCATTATGGTCAAAAAACTGATGGGCAAGGAACTGCAAACCATCGCCGAGCAGACCACTAAACTGGCACAAAAGGGGATCGCGGATGACATCTCCGGGTTAGTTGGAAACGCGGGCTCACTGATCGAGTCTCTCAACAATCTCACCAAAACTACTGCTGGCATCGGCGTTCTGATCGTCTTGATCGCGCTGGCACTACTGGGCGGAGCATACGCACTGGTATTACACATCGGGTAAATTGCCAAACTTGGTAAACGACCTTCTTATTGAGGGAGCTAAATATGGATACACTGCAGCTAGATCAAATGTTACGGAAATACATCCCAATGGCACAGTTCGACGATACCATCCGTGCCTTGATGCAGGATGATCTCCTATGGAAATTCCTGAACCAGGAAATATCCCATTGGACACCGGCGGTTGAGAGTATCACTCCGTCGGATTTGGCTTTATACGCAGTTGAACCACAGCTTGTTTCCATCGGCTACCCTGATGCGTCCTTACCATCCAATTTGCTCGAAGAAGCGTTACTGAGTTATGAGAACTACCGCTTCCAATCGATTCCCCTCCAATCGGCGCGGGACAGCGGGTTAATGGCCATTGCTCTTTACGAAAAATTTCGTCAGGTGAATGACTGGAGTAAGGTCCTGTTTGAAATCACCGATGGCATAGACCATCATCAGGAAAACTATTTGCTTGACTTTTGGAAAACGCCGTTTGCGGTTGTAGCTGATCTGGTAGACGATCCACGACCGTTTTTCCTGGCGATTTTTGATTCAAAGGCCCGGAAAAACGCACATGGACTCTTTCGTCATCTAATATTGACTCTACCGGTGACTCGAGAAAAACAAGCATCTATGGTAGTAAGCACACTGTTCAGTCAACCGATCGAAATCCAGGCTGTCGTGTTGAAGAGCTTCCATCAAAATGGTGATAGAGAATTGCTCCATCTGGCAGCTAAGGGTCTCTTCTCACACCACCTCATCCGCGAAAATATTGATAAATCAGCTCCTGAACTTTGGGCGGACGCAGGTAAGTATTTGGAGGAGGGTTGTAAATACCGAGACCTGGCTGTGATCGCCCAATATGCGGGGGAATATGAAACAGCCAAGAAATTGTTAGAATCATATGGAAAGGTTCTAAAGGTTGAACTGGCCGGAACGGCAATCCAGAGGGCTTCACTTAAAGTTGAACAACAGCAATCCATTGAAAGTGAATTAGAACAAATCCCTACTGATGTTTTATGCATCCCTGAGATAGCTGCAGAGATCGCCTGTCTGGGACCGGAAACAGTCAGTATTAAGGGGATCGAAAAATCAGTTCCCACGTTTGAGATGAACGAGGCGATAAAGATGTATCGAGCTGGGAACATTGCTCTGGCACGTGAAGCAGCGCAGAAATCCGTGCAACCCTGGTTGAATCCGGATTACAGACAGTCCATCAGTGGGACACCCATGCGCGCGCTGAACTGGATGCCCGCAGACGTGATCGATCATTTGATCGAAATGGAAATGTGGTCGGATGCATCCGCTCTTGTTCGTGATTTGCTGGCGAAGTATCCAGTCAACGTGAATACATTGGCCCAGGCAGCGAAAATTGCTGGGATGCTTGGTGATAGAGGAGAGCGATTAGGACATCTGGAGAAATTAAGCCTGCTTGAGCCTGACAATGAAGTTCATCAGCGTGAGCTGGCTGAGGCCTACCTGACGGACGAAAAATGGCAAGCAGCCTATGCAACCTTCGAACGCCTTGTGAATGGGCATGAAATCAACCAAACCAGTGACCTACTTGGAATGGCCAAAGCCGCGTTGAAATGTGAAGATTTCGCGACCGCCCAAGAATTTGCAAATAAAGTTTTAACCGCTGACGCAGACAATGGACAGGCATTAGCGATCTCTGGATATGCGTGCAGTAAACAGGGGAATTCAGACAAGGGCATTGAGCAATTGAAACGTGCGGTGGAACTTAGCGGTGAGGACTCAGAACCCTGGCTATTGCAAGCTGACCTGTATGCTGAAAATGGTGATATTACGAAATCAGTAAACACTCTACGAAGCGGACTTACAGCGCACCCTGAGAATTCTGTTGTTCGCAGACGATTGGCTCGTACTTTGATCGAAAATGGACAGGCGTCGGAAGCGCTAGCAGTACTCGATGAAGTAACTGCAATTAACAATGACAAAGACATGTCTCTATTGAAGCTGCGTGGCATGAAGTTATTGAACCTGCCGGAAGTGGCAAACACGGCCGAGCAGTTGTTCCAGGTTTATCCTGAAGATGGCGAGATCCGACGGGAATACGCGTTGGCTCAACTTGATAAAGGTAACCGCGATGTGGTACGCAAGTTGATCGATCCTGCGAAAATTACCCACGACGATGAATTGGCACTGGCTTACTGTGATGCTGTATTTGGAGAAGATTACCGCAAGCTGCATCTCGGTATAATCCATAAGGAAGAAAACCAGTCGAAAGCCAGCACACTTCTGCAATATGTTTTATTGAACGACCCGTCAAACGTCTACGGTCGCTTGCTCATGGCAGAAAAGATGATCCATGAAGGCAAGATGGATAAGGCCTTTGAAATTTTGACAAATTTACTGGGTGATCCTGATGCACAGAGTTCCTCCTTGTTCGACCGCATTCAAGCAGGATTCTCCTGGGCAGCTTTGCTCCTGGATAAGGCTGACATGGCACTGGGTGTCGCGCAGAATGTAGCGGAGAACAACCCCGATTGGGCTGGCGCTAGCCAGACCCTGGCTGAGATCAATGCCAGCCTGGGTAACACAGCTGACGCTGTCAGTGAAGCCACAAACGTGCTTGAAACTGTCGCAGAGATGAGTGAGAGTGTGGATTGGTTCTCAAAACTTATGGATAACCTGGGTCAACGCGAAGAGGCAGAAAAGATCCTCTCCAAAATGGCTGAGACACACAAAGACAAAACACCTTTCCTGCTTAAATTGGCTGAATTCCGACTCGACCACGACGATAAAGCTAAAGCGACCGAGTTGGTTGCTGGGCTTAAGTCTGCTCCCACGAAAATCAAGGGCGATGGTGAAACCATCAAAGCAGCCAAGCTCTTTTGTCGTTTGAATGACAAAGTGGCTGCCGAGGAGTGTTTGAAAGTCCGATTAACCGGAAACCTGGAGAATTCGCAAAACGCGTATGTCGACCTGGCCGGTTTCCAGTACAGTAATGGTATGTACGCCAAGGCGTTGGATACGATCCAACAGGCCAAGATAAAATTTGGTCAACAGCGATGGCTCGAGCTGCTTGAGGCAGAGACACTACATTCAAACGGTGACGCACAGGCTGCCCTCGAGATGTTACAAGAACTGGATTCAGCCAATGATCGGCTGCCCGAAATTGGTCAGTTGGCTTTCGTTCCTGCGCAGTGGGTGCCATTGCTACGACCTGAAGCTTCAACCGATAACCTGATCCGTAGCCTGGCCTTTGAGAGCGGTAATTATCAGGACGCCAAGCCGTTGATAGAAACGAATTCTGGAACGGCGGACCTGAGTTTATCAATCGAGGTCGCTTATGCTCTTGGTAACGACGACTCGATGCAGGTATGGCTTGGTGTTGATCCCGAAGAGGAACGCATCTATGGCTCGGCCACGCTGGCAGCGCAGATTGCCGAGATGTTGCTTGATGCTGGATTAATTGAGCACGCGGCACTGGTGATCAAACACAGTTTGGAACTGTTCCCTCAGGACCGCGGCTTGCTGGCTAATGCCAGCCGTTATTCAGGCATGATCGGCGATTTGAACACTGGCGAAGGACTCTTCGATCAGTTACTCACGCAGTTCTCGCGAACGGAAAAATTCAATGGTGTCCATTCCATCAGCGCTTTACGCCATCTGTTGAAGGCTGCTGTCGAGTTGAATCGATGGAAGGAAGCGCTTGCCTGGCAATCGATTCTGATACAAGCCAACACGCGTAATATTGAAGCAAGAAAACTGAGTTTGATGATCCTGGTAAAAGCCCTAGAATTCGCTTTATTCACTGAGGATATGGGCATCACCATGCACTTCGATTGTTCACCTGAGGTGATCGAGAGTATTCGAAAGGAACTACGTACGTTGGTGTCCAACCTGGATGCGCAAGGTAATCACTCTTTCGATCATTGGAGCGCTCGCGCCAAGGCAGTACTTGATCCGAACCAGACAAACATCCGCACACTGGCACTCAAACCCCCAGAGGCTGATGATGTTGCTGCCATGATGCTGGCGTTGAGCCGTTCAGGTCAAAGCAACACAGCGCAACAACTTACCATTAAATTCGAGGGAGATCCCAAGGTCACTTATGCTTCTGCATTTTGCCTGAAGGACAGCAACCCCGAAAAAGCGATCGAAGTGCTGAGAAAATCAGCAAAGGCTACATCCATTCAGCCGTGGGCGAATATGCTGGCACAGGCGTTATACCGCAAGACCGGCGAGTATTATTCAGCTATCAACGAAATTGAAGAAGCGGTCCAATTCTGGCCACAGGAACCCGAATGGCATATCACTGCTGCTGAATGTTGGCAGTGCACCGGTGATATTCAAAACGCAGTCAATCATCTGGAACAGGCGCAGAAGATGCTACCCCAAGACAGTCGAGTGAATCATTTGCTGGGTAAAGCTTATTTGCAATGCAATGATGCTAGCAAAGCTATCGAAATTCTCGAGGCTTCTTCGAAGACCGCGGCCAATCACTATGAAACCTGGGAGACCCTGGCTGAGGCGTATTACGCAGCTGGGAACAATGAAAAAACCCTTTATGCAGCTGAGAAAGCTGGCGGAATCAATGGTTTCTCGATGAAACCGATATTACTCGCGGCAAAGATCAATCTCGATAATGGTGATGTACGCAAAGCACTTGAACAGGCACAGACTGCCAATCGTCATGACGAAACTGACGCTGAAAGCCTTGTCCTGCTGGCCAAAGCCTGGATCGCGAACGGAAATAAGTTACAGGCATTACAAACTCTGGAAAAAGTGTCACACGCTAAAAACCCGAGCGCTCAGGTGCTCATCGAGCAGGCCAAAATGATTCAGCAAGTGAATGGCCCGGCAAACTCTCGCGTTATGCTGGAAGCACTTGAACAGAAGTATCCGGAAAACATAGAAGTACTCAATTTGCTGGCTGAAGCCCAATTGGCCGCGGGTGACAAACAGGCAGCAGGCATGACCGCGCTGCGCTCTCTCAAAGTGCAGGAGATGCAGCCGAAGATGCAGCGATTCATTGGCAAACTTGACCTCGAGTCGGGTCATCTCGACCAGGCCATCCATCACTTCAGCCAAGCGATTGCGCTCGATCCACAGGATGCTGAAGTATACATGGAATTGAGCAACGCTTATGTGCAGCAGCGCGACTACGATTCGGCTTTGAAGACGCTTGATCGCGCGATTGAACTTATGCCGGAAGATGTGCGACCATTGATGACACAAGCCAATCTGCTACGCAACAGCAAGGATTATTCCCAGGCTGAGTCTCGGTTACGCAAGGCCGCCGAGATCGCTCCGAACGATCTGAACATCAAACGCCAACTTGGCGCGGTTATTGCACTGAACATGGTACACAGTTCACAAGAAGCGAGTTCACACATATGATGACCAAAAGTCCTTCTGCCCATGAACCCAGTAATACCGTAAATCGCACGCGCATATTGGAATTCCTGCGCAGTGGGATCGAGACTGGATCCTACCAGTTCATCCGGCAGGTGGCCATGGCGTGGTTGGCAGCTTATCCAGGAGACCTGGAAGTGAATTTATTGTTCGTCAAGGCTATGATCAAAGAAGGTAAGGGAGCGGCGGCTTTACCGGTATTGGAAAAGATCATCCGTAACGATCCGGAATATCTGGATGCCTTGCAGGTTGCAGAGTATCTATACAGTGGATTGGATACAACCAAAGCACGCCTGACTTCGGGAATGATCGAAGCGGTAGGTGGAACACCCGCGACCAGCGAAAACCTACCGGTTTGGGGAACGATGCTGAACCTGGCAAGGCAATCATTGGCTGCTGCGGATACCGACGCAGCACAAGCAAGTTTGTTCACCGTGCTGGCACAACCAGACTGCCCGGTTCAGGCGGGAATCATTCACCTGATGCTGGAAGAAAGAAATGGTGATAAAGACTCTCGGTTGAACCTGAGCCGCCTGTATCATAAACGCTGGCCGGATTGCATTCAGATTAGCCTTTTCCTGGCGCGCAATATGATGGAGGATGGCAGTCAGGACGAAGCCGTGGCGCTACTACACGAGTGCGCCGCTTTGGACGCGACTGCCCAGGTGCCGATGCGTATGTGGGGGAACAGCTTCGGATACCGAGCGCTTTATCCTGAAAAAATGCAGATCACAGCTAATTTTGCTATCCCGGCGGCAATTTCAGGAAAATTTGGCATGAACACACTTGGAACCGGTGTTGTTTCGACAAATGAACCAGTGGTTTCAGGAATCCCAATTCAACGAACGGAAGTGAGATCGTTCGATGGCTATCAAGTCATGCCAACGCCAGAAGCTGACTATCCCGAGCACCCACAAGTAACCGCCCAAGAATCGAAGATGACGGATAAGACCAGTACTGAAGTGCGTAAGGAATTCGAGAAGATAGCGGTAGATCTAAAAACACCAAACGTGGTACGCTCAGATAACCGTTTTCCGACCTACGTCATCCTCACCACTAATGCTGGATTGACTGCACAATACGGTCAGTCGAATGCGCAGATCATCCTGAATGAGGTGAACAACCTGGCTGCCAGTCTGAGGAACCGCAAGGGGTGGAATAATCTCGTATTTATCCCTGACGACATGAATATTTGCGGTAAGTACGGCATCACCCCGGTAGACGCGATCGATCCTTGGAAGATTAAGCTGGCATTGGCCGACCTGGACACAGCGCTCGGCAAGAACGGAGCCATGATCGGCGCGGTGCTGATCGTGGGCGGCGACAAGGTGGTGCCATTCCACAACCTGCCGAACCCCACTGACGATGCCGATACGGTCGTGCCGTCGGATAACCCGTACGGCTCGTTGGACAAGAATTATTACGTCGCGGATTGGCCGGTGGGACGTCTACCTGGCGATAGCAGCGACGATTCAGGCCTATTATTGGCTCAACTACGTAATGCCAGTCAGTATCACTCTGATGAGACCGAATCAACGAGTTGGTTGAACCAGATCATCCGAGTGCTGCTTTTCTGGAACCAGACCTACGCGAAAAACTTCACCAACCTGGGCTATACCGCTTCAATCTGGCAGCGTTCTTCGCTTTCAGCGTTTAGACCGTTGGGTGAGGGACGAAATTTATTCACCTCACCGAATGGAAAATCGGCAGCGTTCTCGGTGACCAGGGTTGGATCTGCGCCTTTCGCCTACTTCAACCTGCATGGCGTGGAAGATGGCAGTGACTGGTATGGACAGAAGGACAGCACCGATGACAGCGCTGGTGAAGATTACCCAGTGGCACTGACCCCCGCACAATTGCTCAAGAACAATTCCTGCCCGCGCATCGTCTTTTCTGAGGCGTGCTACGGCGGACACATCCTCAACAAGAACGAGACTGAATCCATTGCCCTGACCTTCCTGGGACAGGGTGTGCTGGCCATGATCGCGTCATCGACAGTGGCGTATGGTTCGGTGACCACGCCACTTATAGGTGCCGACCTGCTGGCTAATCTGGTGATGAAGTATCTCTCCGAAGGACAGACAATCGGTTACGCCTTCAGCAAGGCAAAGGTTGATTTTGTACGCGAGATGAACTTACGCCAGGGTTATCTCGATGGTGAAGACCAGAAGACGCTCATCTCATTCATTCTTTATGGAGATCCGTTGGTGGCTTATGATCCTTTTAGCGCCATGTCTAAATCGGTAGCGCGCGAGAAGGATCATCCCCAGGTAAAAACTGTGATCGACCAGTCTTATGATGAAGCCAAATCAACGTCGGTTTCCGTTACCGCGATTGCCAAAGCAAAGGAAATGGTCAAAACTTATTTGCCGGGTATCGAATACGCGGAGGTGAGAGTGTCTCGCCAGCACGTCCGCCTGGATAACCGCTCGATCCCGATGAACACCGCGGGGTCGAAAATAAGCGCAGCGCGGCAATCGAGCCGAACGGTAGTGAGCTTCAGCAAACAGATCACCTTCGACCAGCACGTGCACCGACAGTACGCGCGTGTGACGCTTGACCAGCAGGGCAAGGTCGTCAAGATGGCAATCTCGCGCTAAAAAAGGAATATAATCATAGACCGCGGCTCAAACCGCGGTCTTTTCATTGCACGGGAGGGGTGCATCGAATATAATTCATGAAATTTGACGATATTGCAAACAAAAACAGGTGAAATAATGAGCATTCCCAAGACTGGTACTGAGATCCGGCAATCCTTCATCGAGTTCTTCCAATCCAAGGGGCATACCTTTGTGCCGTCGTCGTCGCTGGTACCGGGCGGGGATCAGACCCTGCTGTTCACCAACGCCGGCATGGTGCAGTTCAAGGATGTGTTCCTGGGTACCGACCGCAGACCGTACACCCGTGCAGTAAACTCTCAGAAGTGTATGCGTGTAGCCGGAAAGCATAACGACCTGGATGAAGTGGGACGCGACGATTCCCATCATACGTTTTTCGAGATGCTTGGCAACTGGTCGTTCGGCGATTATTACAAGAAGGAAGCCATCGCCTGGGCATGGGAACTTTTGACAAAGGAATGGGGATTGGATCCAAAGGTCCTCTATGCTACCTGTTTCAAAGACAACAAAGGCAACCTGCCCGCTGACGAGGAAGCCTTTGGTTATTGGAAGGAACAGCCGGGCATGCTGCCCGACCACATCCTCTATTTTGGACGAAAAGACAACTTTTGGGAGATGGCTGAGACCGGTCCGTGCGGTCCGTGCAGTGAGATAAGCATCGACCTTGGACCCGAACACTGCGACAAAAAAGGTGTACCGGGACATGTTTGCGGCGTCAACGGCGATTGCCACCGCTTCCTAGAAATCTGGAACCTGGTGTTCATGCAGTACAACCGGGTGAGCCAAACCAAATTCGACCCGCTGCCTGCCACGCACGTAGATACCGGTATGGGGTTGGACCGAATCGTTTCGATCATGCAGCACGTATATTCCAATTACCGTACCGATCTTTTTTCGCCGATGATGGACGCGATCCGTAAGGTGGCTGGCACCAGCCTGGACGAGATGAACGCCAACTTCACGCCTTACCGGGTGATCGCTGACCATTCACGCGCGGTGACCTTTCTAATTGCCGACGGCGTTGTGCCAGGCAATGTTGGGCGTAACTACATCTGCCGTATGATCATCCGGCGCGCTGCTCGCTTTGGGCAGAAGATCGGACTAAAAGACCCGTTCATGGCGAAAGTCGCCGAGGCGGTGATCGAGACGTATGGTCCGGCGTATCCGGAACTGGTGAAGAACCGCAAAACTATTCTCGACAGCATTACCCGTGAAGAAAAACGTTTCCAGCGTACCGTGGAAGGTGGTCTGAGCCTGCTGCAAGATGAACTGGATAGCCTGAAGAAGAATGGCGGCAAAGTGCTCGACGGCGGCAAAGCCTTCGAACTCTACGCCACCCACGGATTGCCACTGGAGCTGACCCGCGACGTGGCGCGCGAACAGGATTTGGAAGTGGACGAGGCCGGTTTCAAGCAGGCTATGGAAGAGCACCGCGTGCAATCCGGCGCAGGCAAGGCTTTCGGGCCGCTGGGCGGCGAGGATGTTGAGATCTACCGCGGCGCCTTTGAAGCGCTGGTCAAGGACGGCAAACTGGATAAATCGGGGGTGGCTTACAACCCCTATGAATGGCTGAAAAAGGAAGGCAAGGTGCTGGCGCTATTCTCCGATGGGGACCCGGTGGAACAGGCGCTGGAAGGCCAGCCAGTGGAAGTAATTTTACCCGCGACTGGGTTTTACATCGAGTCCGGCGGCCAGGTGGGAGACACCGGCATGATCTCGGCGAAAGATGGAAGCTGGCAGATCGCGGTGGACACTGTGCGTCGTCCGGCGGCAGGCGTGATCCTGCACATTGGCACGGTCAACAAGGGCACAGTAAAGACTGGTGATGAAGCCGTCGCCGTGGTGGACTGGACGCGCCGCATGGATACCATGCGCAACCACACCGCCACCCATCTGCTGCACGCTCAATTGCACAAACACCTGGGTGAACACGCGCGCCAGGCGGGTTCGCTGGTGGCGCCGGATCGGCTGCGTTTCGACTTTACACACCCCGAGGCTGTCCCCGCGGAGGTGCTCGAGGCCATCGAATACGATGTCAACCAGGATATTTTGGCGAATCATAAGCTCTCGATCATCGAGAAGTCACTCAAGCAAGCCATGGACGAAGGCGCGATGGCGCTCTTCGGCGAAAAATACGGTGAGAAGGTGCGCACGGTAACCGTGGATCCTGAAACACCGATCTCGTATGAACTGTGCGGTGGCACGCACGTGGCCCAGACCGGTGATATCGGAACGTTCCTTATCCTGAGCGAGGGCAGTGCCGCGGCAGGCATTCGCCGTATCGAAGCGGTGACCGGGCACAAGGCCTACGAGGTCATCCGCGAACGCAGCAAGGCTCTAAAGAAGACAGCGCATATGTTGAATGTGCCGACCGACGAGGTCCCCACCAAGGTGATGGCTCTCACTGACAACCTCGAAGACCTGCGCAAGGAAGTTACGCATCTCAAACAGACTGGTGCAGCCGACGAGTTCGCGCAGAAGCTGGCAAACGTGCCCATGATCAACGGCGCATCAGTGCTGACCGCGGTGGTGAAGAATGCCGACGCGGATACGCTGCGTCAGATGACCGACCTGTTCCGCCAGAAGTATCCCTCCGGCGTGGTGGTGGTGGGCAGCGACGCCAACGAACGACCCATGATCATCTGCGCGGTGACCGACGACCTGGTCAAGAAGGGTATCAACGCCGGTGAGATCGTGCGCAACGCGGCAGCGGTGATGGGCGGCAGCGGCGGTGGGCGTCCGAACCTGGCCCAGGCTGGCGGCAAGGACGCGTCCAAGCTGAGCGAAGCCATCGACCAGGCGTCCGCGGCGGTACAAAAGATGCTGAAGTAAACAATATTAAATAGAATAGAAACCCGGTTTGATAGAAACCGGGTTTCTTTATTGAAAGTATTGAATTATGGCTCGAGAAGCACACCATTATCTGATACGATTTGCACTTATTTCCTCAGCGTGACGCGCCAACTGCGCTCGCCCATGAGCTCTTTCAACTAGGCGACACGGGCGATGACGTTCTTGAATTCGGTGTAAATCAGATCAAAAATCTCAACTATTCCAAATTGTAGTATCTCTCCACCCTGGAGTTGATCTGGCAGGTGACTTCGTAGGTGATGGTGTTCAGCTTCTCAGCCCACTCGTCACAGGTGATCTCCTCGTTGCCGCTCCTGCCAATGAGGACGACCTCGTCACCGACCTTGACTTCTGTCTCGGGGCCGAGATCGACCATGGATTGATCCATGCAGACACGGCCGACGACCGGGAATGACTGACCTTTGATCAACACCCGCCCTCGATTGGACCAGAGGCGGTTGAAGCCGTCGGCGTACCCGGCGGGAATGGTGGCGATGGTCGTGTCCTCAGGGGCGATCCAGGTGCGGCCGTAGCCGATGCTCGTACCTTTAGCAACCTTCTTGATGAATGAGACGCGGGTAAGGAAGCTGAGTCCGGGTTTGAGCGCAATAGTGCGCGGGGTGAGCTTGTCGGGATAGAAGCCGTAGACCATGATGCCGGGGCGGACCATGTCCAGCCAGCCCTCGGGGTAGGCAAGCACGGCGCCAGAATTGGAGCAGTGGCTGATCTCCAGTTTGCGGCAGATTGCTTTTTCAACGCTCTCGATCGTCTTTTTGAAAGTAGCGATCTGTTTATGAGTGAAGCTGTTGTCACCGGCGTCGCTAATGGGCAGGTGAGTGAAGATACCTTGAAGGTGCAGGTTCGGGCAAGCCTGTTCGATGAACGCGGCCAGGTGCGGAGCCTCCGCAGGGGTCACTCCGATGCGACCCATGCCGGTATCTACTTTGAGGTGAACGATGGCGGTTTTATTCAACGTTCTCGCGGCTTCTTGCAAAGCCTGAATATTGTTACGCTCACAGACGGCCAGGGTGATGTTATTCTCCACGGCGGCTTGCATCTCTTCGTTGAAAGCTGGGCTGAACTTAAGGATGGGGATATGGATGCCTGCCTGGCGCAGTTCGATCCCTTCGGGAACGGTGGCGATGCCGAGCCAATTAATACCGATCTGTTCAGCCATGCGGGATACTTCCACCGCTCCGTGTCCGTAGGCGTTGGCTTTGACGGCGATGAGGATCTTGCGGTCTGGTCCGACTGCCTGGCGGATACCTTCAAGATTGAAGCGGATATTATCGAGATGAACACGTACGTGAGTTTGATAAAGCATGAATGTAGCCTCTATTGATGATTAATTTACCACCACTTTTTGAACGTACGCCGAAGTGCTTGCCGCGAGGAGGGCGGAATAGCCGGGATAAAAAGCGATCTCAGACCCGACCTTGATCGGTTCCGTGGCTTCCTGCACATCCACGATCAGATGATCGCTGCTGCCGCCGAGAACGATCATTCCGGGGTCAACAGGTTCAATATTGTCCACGACTACATCCTGGCGACCGATGGCACAGATGGCTCGCTTGCGTAAGCCGCGGTCGATGAACTCGGGGGTACCACCAAACGCGTCCTGCCCACGAGAGCCAATAGGGATTGAGGGTTTTGTTTCGAGTTCAATCACCTCGGCGACAACCCGGTAGGTGTCCTGACGGGTGCCAGGCCAGGGGGAACGGTCGAGCACGTTGCGTCCAAGCTGAATGGCTTCGCCGATGCGCAACTGGTTGATCGCAGCGGGCATGCCGCCGGAAGCCAGCAGAGGCAGGTTGGCGCTGTTGCCGCCGCTGAGGGTGGTCAGTGGTAAGCCAGTGGCGGTTTGCAAACTCTCGCGCAGGTCGATGAGCGTTTGCATCTTGTCCGTGGTGGGGATGACTCCACCATAACAGGCCAGGTTGCAGCCCAAGCCAATGATTTCAAGGTTGGGTAATTTGGCTGCCGAAGTGACTAAGTACAGGGCGCGATCGGGCCAGATTCCTTCACGCAGATCACCAACGTCGATCATAACGATGGCCTGGTGGGTAACGTGAGCGCTGACCGCCGCCTGGGAAAGACCCCGTAGAGTTTCGAGCGAGGAATTCAATGAAACGTCCGCCAATTTCACCACTTCCTCGAGCTGGCTGGGAGAGGGGATGCGCAGGAGCATAAGCGGGAGTTTCACGCCGGATTCACGCATGGCACGCAGGTTTTCGAGGCGGGAATCAGCCAGCAGATCAGCGCCTGCCGCGATCAGCGAAGAGACGGCAGCCGGGTGGGCGCAAACTACCTTGGTGACACAGGCTACCTGAATGCTGTGCTGATGGCATAAGTTGATCACTGAGCGCGCATTTTCTTCAATGCGGGAGGGATAGATTTCCAAGCGGGGATAGGGGATAGTCATTTCGTTTCCTGTTCCACCCAGTGGGTGAAGGTGGCTCGGACTTCGTCGGGGTAAGCCTGGGCGAGGGTGCCAAGCGCGGAAAAACGATAATCGCGGTCCAACAAGATGGCAGCATCCGGGCGGGGCAGTAAATACTTACCCGGACCCGTGCAGATGCTCTTGAGAATTTCTTCGCCACCTTCCAGGCGGGTGAGAGCACCACCGGTACCGACGATCCACTTTACAGCGGTTAGGTCTTTGCCCTTGACGATTTGTTTCTTGCCAGAGGGGGTGTAGAGGTCAGTGACCACGCCGGCGTGACGACGCACGCCGATATTTACAGCTTTTTCGCATAGCCAATGTGTCAACTCTTTTTGCGTGGGCGTCTCAGGGATGGCGCGTAATTCGTCGAGCGAAGCCGGATGTCCGTTCTCGTCAACCTGGTCGAGAATATTATGTGCATTGATGTATACACCGAGGTCGCCTTCGACAGTGCGTTTTGCGTGCGGTTCGGGCTCGATCATGCGGCTGGTCCATTCCGGGCTGCCATCGGTGACGGAGTGTACATCCGTGGTGGCGCCGCCGACGTCGAAGACCAGGCAGTCGCCCATGGCTTCAGCGAAAAGCTCCGCGCCGCGCAGCACCGCACCAGGGGTTGGCAGAATTTCGTGTGTGGTCAATTCAGCCAGATAGGTCATACCGGGAGCATGGACGATGTGTTTGTTGAAAACTTCGTGGATCACCTTCCGTAGTGGTTCAATGTTCAGCACGTCCACATCGGGGAAAACGTTGGCGGCGAGGAGGAATTCCAAACCGGCATTGGTAAAGATTTTTTCAACGTGTTTGCGCAAGGCTGAATTACCGGCATAGACGACTGGAGCCTGAAGTTTGAGAGAGGCCAATTTTTCAGCGTTTTTAAGTACCGTATCCTTCTCGCCAAAGTCCACCCCGCCAGCTAAAAGGATGATATTGGGGTGAATGGAGACGATCTCTTCCAGTTCCATTTCGTCTAATTGCCCGGCGGTGACCATTTTAACGATGGCGCCTGCTCCGAGGGCGGCCTCACGAGCTGCCCTGGCTGTCATGCTGTAGGTCAAGCCGTGGACGGTCATGCGTAGACCGCCCGCGGCTGAACTGTTAATGAATTTTTGGGGATTCCCAGCGACCTTGCCGTACCTGGATTCGAGATCGGTGATGGCCTGATCCACACCGGCACGCACGTCACCGGAGGAAACGCTGGTGGGGGCGAACCCTTGCGCCACATGTTCGAAGCGTCCCTCGGGGAGCAGATCGAAACCGTTCACCTTGGTGATGGTCGAACCGACCTCGATGGTCAGGTAATCCAGTTTGGCGGGCACCTTGCACCTGCGGCCTAGAGTACGCCGCGCGCCTTGAGAGTTTTAACCATGGCGTTGACCACGTCGATGCCGTGGGTGCCACGTCCAAAGGTGGCGTCCAGGCCGGTTTCCTTGGCCATTTCGCGATTGACCTGCGTGCCGCCAGCAATGAGGATGATCCTGTCGCGGATACCACGTTCTACGCAAAGGTCCGCCAGTTTCTTCATCTGGGCACGGTGCACGTCGTTGTGGCTGATGATGGTCGAGATGAGAATTGCCTGAGCGCCGGTCTCGATGGCCGCGTCGACCAGTTTGCTCACCGGCACAGAGGTGCCGAGGTAATGATATTTGACGCCGTACTTCTCGATGCCGCCATGTTTGATGTCGAGTATCTCACGCAGACCAACGCTATGTTCGTCCTCACCTACCGTACCCGCAACGACCTTGAGTCCAACCTTTTTGACAGCTTCGCGGAGTTCGTCTTCAGGGAGCATGATTTCTTTTTCAGGCACCTTGAGGGTCTTGACGTCGATGGCGAATCCGACTTTACCTTTAACCTCGACAAAACAACCCTCAGCCGGGTGCAGCACCTGAATGTTGACCACTTGCGGGTCTTCGAGTCCGAGCTTTTTAGCCATTTCGATGCCATAGACCGCGGCCACGTCCTCGGGCAGGGGCACAAAGAATTGGGTCAGAATCACGCCGTCACCTGACCATTCTGCTTCAGGTTTGATCATGCCACCCTTCCGGTAAGGTAGTGTTTCCTTGAGGCGCATGTTGACGTTATCTTCAGCGTCCAGTTCATCGATGTACTGAATTTTTTCGGGCTTGCACAGGGTACAACCGTCAATAGGATCGCATGGATACTTGAGTCCGGCAGGTATATTGTTGTTACCAAAATGATCGCAGACCGGAGCGTAGTAATCGGGGTCGCGTTCGACGATGGTGTTCGCGCCGACGCCACCCTTGCTGTCGCGAGCGATGCCATCACCATTGCGTTCGGGATACATGCCGGAATCAACAAAGAAGCCATTTTCTACGGCAGCGAAGTAACCACCACTCTCGATGACCTCTTCTAAAAATGCCACAGCGCGTTCCTTCAGATCGCGCACCATGTCTCCAAGCGGACCGTCGTGCTTGATCTCGACGAGTTCCTTGATGCCGTCCAACGCAGCCCAGGTCTGTTTGACCGTCTGGATGCCGCGGATGTTGTTGTAATGCCAGGGAACATTGCGGCCTTCATCGGGGGTAATGGTGCTCTGGATATCCGCGCTGGTGAGCATGGAAATGAGTGTGTCGATGGTGTGGGTGCGGATAGCCTCTTCGATGTCGGCTTCGATGTAGCGTGTGTTCTGCTGGGCGCGCATCTTGAAATCGGAGAAGAAGTCGCGCAGGGCAACGGCGTAGGGTAGGTCATACCACAGCTTGGGAGCTGGGGGAGCATCGGGGGGAACGGTGGAGAGACCGATGAGGTCCTTAGCCATACCGACCTTGACCGAGAAAGCGCAGTTGATGCCGTGCTGCACCATAAGTTCGGGCATCACCAGCCAACCGTTCTTGGCGGTGGCGTTGGCGTTGTGCGCGCCATCGATCTGGAAGATGCGCGCGCCATTCATAACCTTTTTAGCTTCAGCAGCATCCACGAAGGAGCGATACATGTTCACGTTGCGGTAAAGCACATTGTATTGCGGGTCTTGGTGCGCGCCGTTAATACCCTCTTCAGCGAAGAGGACAGCCACTTCAGGCCCGGCTACGCCGGAGACGTAACTGTGGAAGTTAATGGGACGCCCGACTTCCTGCTCGATCAGATCGCAGGCTTTGCGGCTGGCACGAATCTGCTTGCGGGTGATGGGCACGCCACCGATGCCCTCGGGAGTGCCTTCCAATAACCCGTCGATATGGCTCTGGCCGGTGGTGCGGATGACCATCAGATGATCCGCGCCGTGCCAGGCGGCCATACGCATACGACGGATGTCGTCTTCAAAACGGCCAGAGGCGATCTCGGTAGTGACCACGCAACTTGGCTGCGGGTCGATGTGGTCAAAATACTTCGAGGCCGGCAGTCCAATGCTGTTTTTGAGCGGTTCAGACATGTCGTGGTAATGGAAGGGACCCATGTCCACGCCATCTTTAGGAACTTTACGCCAGGTCCAGCCTTTGCGGGTGGGATGATAATTCTCAAGTCCTTCGAGAATGGTCTCGATATCGAGTTTCTGATGCGGGTCGAGTGGTTTCTGTTCTGTCATGATCCAACCTCTCTAGAATAGACCATTGAGAACATCTTTGTTCTCGAGGATCGCAGCAGCGGCAGTCTGGACATCAGTGTTGTTCTTCTGCGCCAGTTTCAGCAGGACATGTCCGGCACCTTTGCCGAGCAGTCCGGCTTCGGTGATGCGGTCGACCACGCCGTGGGCGGAGATGCTGTCAATGCCCATGCGTAGCAAGACGGATCGTTCAATGGAGGGCGATGTGAGAGTTTTCGCCAGGTCGACAATGGGATCAACCACCTGGTTGCAAAGTTCCCAGAAGCGGGCTTTTAATTCCTCATCACTCATCTTGTGGAGTTCTTCCCGTCTTTTCTCGAATTTTTGAATGCGATCTTCACTCATAGATTTATTCGTCCTTGTAAATTTATTCTGGCAGGTTGGCTTTCACCCAGGCAGCGTCTTTTTTAATATCAGCCGCCAGGAACTCAATATCGGACTCGGTCCATTTGTCCACGGGGAGCACATGACTCGCGTTGGTGAGATATGAGCGACGCAATTTGTCGATGTCTTGTGCTTTGCCCCAGACCTGATCCAGGTGTTCGGGTAAAACGATGGTCTTGCCGGGAATATTCTCTTTGGGGTCGCCACGGCGGACTTCAATGCCGTTCTCGCGTGCAAAGGAAAGCTGGCTGTTGTGATGCTTACCAGCGCCGGTATACTCGGTTTCCTGGACAACGATGATCTGATCCTGGTCCATCTGGCGGGCCAAGGTCACCGCTGCGGTGAGGCTGGTGTTTCCAGCCGGTCCTCGTTCAAGGCCTTCAAGTTTAGTCAGCAGTTCGGTCATGTAGAAGACCTCGCCTTGACTGACCAGGTGGTATTCATCCATGTAGCGCAGACTACGGGCGGCGTTGCGGGGAACGTCCACACGGTCAGGCCAGGAAGCAAAGGGGACACCGAATCCGGTGTGACCAGTGGTGAAAGATTTTCGGTTGAAATCATGGTCGGAAGCCATGTGCAGGCCGGAAAGATCAACAGAACACGCGACGATCTTTGTGTCTTTGCACCCGGCAACCAACAAACCACGGGCGGTGCCTGTGAGGTTACCTCCACCGGCATGGGTGATGCAGACTGCGTCCGGATCCTTACCGTAGCGGGCACGTACTTGCTGGGCGACCTCGAAGCCGAGTGTTTCGATGCCGCGGATGCCAAAGGGAGTATAGAGACTGGCATTGAAGAATCCCGTCTCTTCAAGGGTTCGGAGTTGCATATAGAAGAGCTCGGGTCCGACTGTGAGTTTGATGACCTCAGCGCCATAGGCTTCACAGGCGCGGCTCTTCTCAATGATCTCCGGTTGGCCAACCCAGCGGCTATCGTAGACTTCCTGGACAATGATTGCCTTGAGTCCACGTTGAACAGCCTGGGAGGCAACAGCAACGCCATAATTTCCGCTGGTGGCTGCCACCATACCCTTGAAACCTTTTTTCTTGGCTTCGTAGGCACTCAAGGCAGCGCGGCGGGCTTTAAAACTCCCGGAAGCATTGGCTGCTTCATCTTTCACAAGGATTAGCGCGCCTTTCCCTTTGGGAGAGATTCGGCGGACCGCTTCGGTGAGGTTACGCAATTCGAAGAGAGGGGTGTTACCGACTTTTACCTCGGATTGGATTTGGATAATGTCATCCATTGAATAACCGGTTTCGCGCATCATACGCTCGTAATCGAAAGCGATCGGGCTTTGAACGAAATCGGAATAATCGATCCCCATCGAGGCTTTCATGATCTCATTCTTGCGAGCGATCACGGCAGCGTAGGACATGTCTTTAGCGGTCATGTTCTGCCTCCGTGCCGATGGTGAGCAATTCCGGAACTGTTTTACCGAAGGAGTGTGAATAACTTGGGTTGACCGTGATCAATTTGCCGATGTGCGAACGACCGATGATCGACTTAACTTCCACCTCGTCGCCCATGTTGGCATCCATGGTGAGGAAACCCGATATGCGCATCATGTAGGGAGTCTTCTTTGTGTCTTCGGGCAGAGTAGAGGCACGCTGTTCAGGCGTCAAGATCACCTGTTCGATCTCCACCCAGGTACCCTTTGAAATCTTTTCCATAAATGCCTCGATAATCAGAATTTGCGGCTATAGGCACTTTCGCCCATTAAAGCAGCCGGGACGGGCAAGTCGATCATGCGTTTAAGTCCGGGGGTAGCTGCCACGACCAACGGGATCAAATTGACCGCTATACCTTCGGTGGCCACTCCGCCGGCAATCTCCGGTTTGATGGACATGTGGATCTCAGGCTTGCCGAAGATATTGATGTAATCGCCCGTTTCGATCTTTTCCAATTCGGGATGGATCTGCTGTGGGTGGATGAGCTTGATGACTTCCTTATCGCCACGGTAACCGATGCCGATGTGAGAGCAACCTGCCACCATGCCTTTTTCAACCTTGACGTAAGGGGTTTCGCGGCGCACCTTGCTGATGATCGGTTCGCGGGTTTGTTCAATGCGATCGACACCAAGGCCGAGGGCATCGCTAATCATGTGAATGGATTCTGGGAAACCGACGTGGCCGACGATGGAGCCGTCAGCGATCCCGGCTTTGAACTGTTCAGGAGTGGTGCCCACGCCCTGGCTGTTCATAACAGTTGGGCCATAGGGGCTGAGGTCGTTGATGCGAGAGGCTTCGATACGTTCCACGTTGTGGTTACCAGCGGTTAGGGCGACAATGAGTTGATCAAGCACGAAACCGGGGTTGACGCCAGTGCCAATGATGGTGATGCCATTTTTCTTGGCCAGGGTATCCAGTTCCTTGGCTAATTTGGGATTCTGCGCATAGGCATCCGACATCTCTTCTGCGATTGATATGCAGTTAATACCCGCGTTCAGGATTTTCCTTAAATCAGGAATTTGATCTTTCAACCAGGACGTGGTGGCGATCACCACAATGTCCACTTTCTCTTTTTTCAGGACGTCTTCAGGTTTATTGGTGACGCGAACGCCAAGCTTTTTTTCGACCCCAAGGATCTCGCCAAGGTCTTTGCCAACATAATCCGGTCTGCCGTCAATGGCAGCTACGATCTTGAGCCCGGATTTTTCCAGCATCAGCTTTGCCATTCCACTACCCATGGCACCCAGCCCCCACTGAAGGACGCGAATTTGCTTCATATCTCTCTCCTGAAATAAGTTGTGAACCTTCGATTGTTAAATACCAGCCTGTATTTTAGCATGTTTCAGTTGAATCAACTTTCATGTTTTTAGTGGATGAACGTAATATGAAAAATGCCTGGTCAATTTGATCAGGCAGGAGGATGAATGGAAAGGCTTTATGATGTTAAAGTGATCGCTCCGGATTGATTGATGGCTGGGTAAAACACCCTGGATGATAACCTTGCCTTATGAAAGACTGATGTGATCGTTTCAGCAATTTTACACAATTCGATTGTATCTGGGGCAATAGCCAACAAGCTGGGTCCAGCACCGGAAAGTGCGACGCCAGCAGCTCCCGCAGTGTATGCAGCTTCAATGGCTTGCTCGGCGCCGGGAATGAGTGGTAGGCGGTAAGGTTGGTGCAGGCGATCATCCATCAGATCGCGCATGTTGGTCAGGTCACCCGACGTGAGGGCATCTATCAAACCGGGGATGCGGCTGAGATTGTGGATGGCATTAACCATTGAGATCGATAGTGGTAATGCAGCGCGGGCTTTCTCGGTGGGAAAAACATAATCAGGTAGCACAATAGCCAGGTTCAAAGGTGCAGGGCGATATTTATGGACGTCATATCCGGAGGCTGTTTTGTGGACGGCCACCAATCCTCCGACCAGGCAGGGAGCCACGTTATCCGGGTGTCCTTCGATACTGGCTGCAATTTCCAGTTCAAGATCGAGATCTCGCTGAATTCCAAGCAATTCACGTGCAGTTAGGATGCCAGCGACAATGGCAGCCGAACTGGAGCCTAGACCCGAACCCATCGGGATGTTATTGACACAGGTGAGTGACATACCCTGTGGTAACTCGCACTTCATCCATTGAGCGTATGACTTCATCGATTGATAGATAAGATTGTTCGAATTTATCGGGAGACAATCCGCGCCTTCTCCTTCGATTTGAATGGTAAGGGAAGAGCCGATCAAATCAACACGGACTTCATTCCACAAGTCGAGCGCCAGACCGAGGCAGTCAAAGCCTGGACCGAGGTTGGCTGTTGTGGCAGGGACACGGATTAAAATGGTCATGGTTGCAATCCCTTCTCTATCAAGTTCTGCAGAGCGTCAAGACTATTCGGCAGCACCTGTGGTTGCGGCATGGACTTCATGATGATATCGGGGTCTTTGAGACCGTGACCTGTGCAAATGGTAACGATTCGTTTACCTTTCAAGGGAAGAGAACCACTGGTGGTTTCGTGTATCAAACCGGCCAGACCGGCGGCTGAGGCGGGCTCGACCCAAATTCCGTTACTTGCCAGAATCTTTTGCGCAGTCAAAATCTCGTCGTCACTGACGGCAATGATGCGCCCGTTCGATTCTTCCGCAGCCTGCAACGCCTGTTCCCCACGGGCGGGTTTGCCGATACGAATAGCGGTGGCGACCGTTTCGGGGTGATCCACTGGATGGCCCAGTACCAGAGGCGCGGATCCTGCGGCCTGGACGCCAAGGATCATGGGTAACCCGGTATTTTCGCGTTCGTTCTGTTGGGTGAAACCCATCCAGTACGAGGTGATATTACCAGCGTTACCGACTGGAAGCGCAAGTAAATCGGGAGACGAGCCAAGAACTTCGTTGATCTCAAATGCGGCAGTCTTCTGCCCTTCGAGACGGTAAGGGTTAAGCGAATTGACCAGCGCGATCGGATATTGCTGTGAAAGCTCGACGACCATGGTCAAAGCATCATCGAAGGAACCTTCGATTTGGATGACCTTGGCACCGTAGGCAACCGCTCCGGCGAGTTTTCCAGCAGCCACCTTGCCCGAAGGGATGATAACGATACAGCGCATACCGGCGCGGGCGGCATACGCGGCTGCGGAAGCGGCGGTATTGCCTGTGGACGCGCAGATAACGGCTTTCATTCCGCGACCATAAGCTTCACTGATTGCCACGGTCATACCGCGGTCTTTAAACGATCCGGTCGGGTTCAGACCTTCGAATTTTACAAAAAATTCATCACAGCCAAGCGAAGCGGCAATTCGAGGGGCGGGAATGAGAGGCGTGTTACCTTCCAGCAGACTCACCACGCGCAGGGTGGCGGGAACGTTTAGGAGTTGACGATAACGATCAATGATGCCAGTGTAATTTTGCATGTTTCCGCCTAATTCTTTAGGTAACCTTTTCGGACCAATAGTTCCGCGTTGTAGATCGATCCGCCAGCCGCACCTCGGATGGTATTGTGTGAGAGCACGACCATCTTCACGTCAAAAAGAGGATCTTTGCGAACTCTACCGACCACCGTAGTCATGCCCTTGCCAGTCATTCGGTCAAGGCGGGGTTGAGGCCGGTCGGATTCAGAGCGAACAAGAATGACCGGATCAGGCGCGGAGGGGAGATCTCGGCTGATCTCGGGAGCTCGATAATGCTGTAATGCCGCATTCACTTCTTCAATAGAGGCTGGCGATGATAACTTTACGCTCAAACATACCATGTGTCCATCGCCGACAGCGACCCGGTTGGTGTGAGCGGAAATTCCAAATGGCGCGTTGTTAATCGTTGAACCGGTGAAAGTTCCAAGTATTTTCAATGGCTCTGTCTCCACCTTGGCTTCCTCGCCACCGATGTTGGGGATGACATTATCGAGAATATCCAAAGAGGCAACACCGGGATAACCAGCACCGGAAACCGCTTGCATGGAAACGGCGAACACGCTTTGCAGTCCAAAGGCATCCTGGATCGCTTTGAGCGCGACCGTCATGCCCGTGCTAGTGCAATTTGGATTAGTGATGATGCCGCCATCCCAACCGCGAATTTGACGCTGGTGTGTAAGAATATCAGCGTGGTCAGGGTTCACCTCGGGCAGCAGAATTGCGACATCGCTTTCCATGCGGTAGGCGGAGGCGTTCGAGCACACGATGATGCCGGCTTTCGCGAAAGCAGGCTCAACCGATTTCGCTGCTTCAGCAGGGAGCGCTGAAAAAGCCAGGGGAAGCGCCGCCGAAACAGGATCGGTTGGTTGAATAACCATGTCACGCGCCCAATCCGGCATTTCACCGGGAAGGACCCAGTGGCAGGCATCTGAATATTTTTGGCCAACAGAACGATCAGAGGCGGTAAGAGCCATAACCTCAAAATAAGGATGGCAATCCAATAGTTGAATAAACCTTTGACCCACACTTCCGGTAGCGGCCAGGACAGCAACAGGGATACGATTAGACATGATTTTCTCCTAAATCAAACCAACCGATGCAATGTTCGAAGCGCTGTTACAATGTCCGCAGCGTCGACAATAAGACTAATCGAGACTTCAGACGAGCCTTGCGCAATGGCAATCACGTTTGCCTTCTCTGCACCAAGCGCACTGAAGATACGTCCGGCCACGCCCGGCGTGGAGCGCATACCCTCACCGACGACGGTAACAATGCCAACTTCTTCCGTGGCCCAGACGCGGTCGATATCACGGTTCTTGATTTCATTCGAGAAGGCTTCAGAGATGGCTTTCACCACTTTTGGCGCGGCAGAGGCCGGGACAGCGAAGCAAATGCTCTGCTCGGATGATGCCTGGCTAATGAGCGGCACGCTGGTGCCGATGCGGGCTACAGTTTCAAAGGTACGAGCTGCCACACCGGGAACGCCGAGCATGCCGCGACCTTCAAGTGTGATCAATTTTAAGCCGCTGATGGTGGTAATGGCTTTGATGATGCCGGGTTGTCCTTTGAGCTCCGCGAACAAGCGCGTTCCGGGATGATCGGGGTTGAATGTATTGCAGACACGCAACCCAATACCAGCTTCGATGACTGGACGGATGGTTTTTGGGTGTAGCACCTTCGCGCCAAAGTAGGCCAACTCTGCGATCTCACGGTAAGAGCACTGGGGAACCGTACGAGCGTCAGGAATGAGACGGGGATCTGCGGTCATGACGCCATCGACGTCTGTAAAGATCCAAACGTCATCTGCGGGTAAGGCAGCTCCGATCAGCGCAGCTGAGTAATCGCTGCCGCCGCGTCCGAGGGTAGTGATGTTACCATCTTTGGTCGCGGCGATGAAACCAGTCACCACCGGGATAATCCGTTTATCGAGTAGGGGAAGCAAGACAGATCGGGTAGCTTCCCTGGTTTCAGACCACAATGGATGCGCATCAGTGTAATGATCGTCAGTAACAATAAGCTTAGTGGCTTCGATGGATTCACTGGTATAACCATTTGTTCGCAGGGCAGCCGAAAGCAGTAAGACACTCATCCGTTCACCCACCGAAGCAATTGCGTCAAGAACGCGCGGTGTCGCCTCGCCTAGAACGGCGATAGCCTGGCTGAGGTTAACCACATGCGAAATCAATCCTTCGATCTCAGTCATTGTTTTGGCATTTGTTGCTTCATCTAAAATCAAACGATCAGCAATTAGCTGATGACGGGTATGGATTTCATCGGCGAGTTTGGTGATAAGGGGCGCTGACAATCTCTCGTTTTTTCCAGAAAGTCGCAGAAGCATATCGGTGATACCCGAAAGCGCCGAGGTTACCACCACAACGTGCTTACCGGCTTCAAATTCCTTCTGTATAATCTGTAGGGTTTGTTGCATGGCTTCGGGAGTCCCAACCGAAGTACCTCCGAATTTGACTATCAATGTGTCAGTCTTATATGTTTTGGATACCATAAATAAAACCTCCACCTGCCTCGCAGCAAGCGAAAATGGATACGTATATTTAATTCGGTCGACACTTAATGAATGGATTCCAACAAGATGAGTTCTACGAAGACCCACGTGGATTAATTGGAAAGATTATACAACAGTCTTTCAAAAATAAAAGGGAAAATTATTAAGGATTGAAAATGGAAAACTTGACCGGGAGACCTCCATTGTTAAGTGACAATGACTGTGTGGGTGTGCCAAGATCCAGAGCTGTGATCAAAGCAGTGTCACTACATAATATGGCTAACTTCCATCCCTGGAAGCGTTCACGATACATTCTACCAAAGGCAGCGTAAAGGTCGCGTAAGTCTTTGGTCGGTGATACGCGCACACCGTAAGGTGGATTGGTGACGATCCAACCGGGCGTGTCAAAGGACGGCATGTCACTGAAAGCATGACATTCGAAGCGGATATCACGATTGACGTCTGTCCGGGCTGCGTTGGCAGTGGCCATCTCGATGGCACCACGATCTCGATCAGAGCCGTAAAGCATCGCACTGTTGGGGGTGATCTTTTTGCGGGCATCGTCAAGAAGTGTTTTGAATAAATCGGGTTGATAACCAGACCAATCCATGAAGGCAAAACGACGTGCCAGACTTGGCGCGATATGACGCGTCATTAAAGCAGCCTCAATGGGGATAGTGCCTGAACCGCAGAAAGGATCGACCAGAGGAGACTGTGCGTCCCATCCAGAGGCTAACAGCAAGCCGGCAGCCAGCGTCTCACGTAAAGGTGCTTTGGCGACCGCCTGGCGGTATCCACGGCGGTGAAGCAGTTCACCCGATGAATCGATACTAATGGTGCACTGGTCATTGACCAGACGGACCAGAATGATCTGTTTGTTCTCTTCTTTAGTATTCTTGATCGTTTGGGCAAAGTGGTCTTCTATGGCACCGCGTATTCGTTCGGCGACAGCGTCAGAATGGATCAATTTTGATTTGTGACAGGTGACCTTGATGACTACGTCCTGACTAGGCTTCAGAACTTCCTGCCATTCCAGGCGGCTGGCTTTCCTGCGCAATTCGGCGAAGCTCACCGCATTAAATTCGCCAAGGCGGACAATAACACGGCTAGCAGTACGTAGATACAGATTGCACAGGTAGATATGACGATCAAACCCGTTGAATTCGATCCCTCCTTTTTCCTCATCCGGTCCATGAAAACTGGCATCCCTGGCGTAACGTTCGGTCGATTTTGGCAGATTAATGCCGATCTGAAAGCACTCCCTTGCCAGATAGGGTTCCAACCCAGGCGCGCAGGAAATAAATATCCGTTTGGGTTCAGTCGAGCTCATTTCGGCCTCCTGGGGCTGAACGGTTTCTTTGAATAACCGGTGGATTGCCTGGGTTGAACCAGCCGGTCGAGAACGACTATCTCTTTTTGCTGTTCTTTACGTTTGAGATTCTTCTCAACGAAGAGCGGGGCACCGGTAAATGGATCTTTCTCAGTATAGTACATAACACTCGCGTAGGTGGAAGGAGTGGGTGTGAAGACCTGCACCTGTTCGGGTAGGACTTTCAGTTCCCGTGACGCAAAATCACGCAATTTTTTCATTTCACGGTCACTGCTGCCCGGATAGGCGGCGATCAGATAGTATGTCAGATACTGTTTTTTACCGGCAGCGCGTGACATGTTGTCAAATTCCGCTTTGAAGCGGGTGATGGAATCCAGTGGAGGTTTCCCCATAAGGCGAAGAACCGCAGGTTCGGAATGTTCGGGCGCGATTTTCAACTGACCGGAGGTATGAAATTCAACGACTTCACGTAAATAATCCAACCCTGAGGTTTTATCGGCCAATATCATATCGTAGCGGATGCCGGAACCGACAAAGGCTTTACGGATGCCGGGAATCTGGCGGATCTTTTTGAGTAATGATAACTGCCTGGCATGATCGATCTTAATAGTGGGGCAGATCTCAGGGAAAAGACAGCGCTTTTCCACACAGGCGCCGGCATTGAGCTTTTTTGTACATTCAATGGCATACATATTGGCGGTGGGACCACCGACATCCTGGATGATGCCCTTGAATTCTGGATCGTGGGTGAAAGTTTTCGCTTCGGCGAGGACAGAGGCCTCACTGCGCGAAGAAACCGTACGACCTTCGTGCACAGCTATCGCGCAGAAATTACATTCTCCATAACAGCCGCGGTGAGTGGGGATGGAAAAACGAATGGTATCCAACGCTTTGACCGAACCCTGGGCTTCGTAAAATGGATGCTGTCGACGCTCAAAATCGAGAGCGTAGACCTCATCCATCTCTGCCTGGGTCAGGGGAGGTTGAGGTGGATTTTGGACATAAAAGCGATCTGCTTTCTTTTGGACAAGGCCACGGGCGGTAATGGCGTCATTGTTCTTGTAGAAGCAATGGAACATCTCAGTAAATTTGTCGGAGGAGTCGCTGACTTCCTCAAACGAGGGAAGTACAAGGTAATCAGTCGGGATCGAGTGTGACAAATAACCGAGGCCGCGAATAGTTGTTGGGTCTGTTTGGTTTGCCAGAGCGCGGGTAAGCTGAACGATGCTACGTTCGGCCATTCCGTAGAGCAGGTAATCGGCTTTGGAGTCGAAAAGGATCGGCGCTCGCAGTTTATCGGACCAATAATCATAATGAGTGATGCGGCGAAGGCTGGCTTCGATACCCCCAAGAACAATAGGGACGGTATTCTTGAAATGGCGGCGGATCAAATTCGTGTAAGCAATCACCGCTCGATCAGGACGACGATCGTTGACCCCACCCGGGGTAAAATCGTCCGAACGACGTTTACGCAGGGTGGCAGTGTAATTGGCGACCATCGAATCCACAGTGCCGGAGCTGACGCCCCAGAAGAGGGCTGGTTCACCAAGCCTGGTGATATCCTCCGGGTTGTCAATCGAAGGTTGGGCGATGACTCCCACCCGAAAACCCGCCTTGACAAGCACTTTTCCGATGACAGCAATACCCGAATAGGGGGTGTCAATGTACGAGTCCCCGCTAACCAGGATCACATCCAGGTTTGGCCATTTTAAAGTTTCAAGCTCAGCTTTAGTTGTGGGTAAAAACATTTGATGCGCATCCGTTCGGTACGCGCGATGAGTATAACACACTCACGCGCGTGATTTTCGAGGGCGTTTGGCTTCTTCAGCTAACAAAGATGCAGGCGAGGGTGTCTTTCGATAGTAATCCCTAAATGCATATACTTCGTTATGCAAGATTTGGATTTGATTTTGCAGAAGCTCTGTCTGTTGTATATTAGCAGGGTGAGAAACGAGAGTGTAGATCCCGTGAGTTCTTTCGTCAGATTGAAGTGTAATATCTCCACGGGCGGCAAACCAGAGAAAAGCTTGATGGATGAGCGCGGAAGTCGTCGCAAAGCGGGTCGCGGCGTCTTCATAGATCAATTCACCTGGACCAGACTTCAGGGCACTACCGAGGCGTTTCAATAAAATTCCCAAATTTTCTTCATCCGCGCTCAAAGCGAACCAATGTATATTTTGGGGCTTCACTTTATTTATGAAGCTTTGCAGGATACCCAATGAAGGAGGAACGGTCCACATCACCAGATTTCTGGAAGGGTTTGCGTTTTCTCGATTCACAGTTTGCAACGGGCAAGAGAAAGAACCTTCAGCAAAAATGAGGGTTTCATTTTCTGAGATAATTCTTCGAAGTTCGCTCACTGGGTTGGTTGAAGCACGTAAATCGAGATGGTTGATCCCGGTTTGTCCTTTAGACCTCTTTGAGGTCATTTCCACTTCGCAATCGCGGTAATCCTGCCATTCAATCTGGAGCTGGGTTTTCCCTTTATATGTCGATATCGCGGCACTGAAAGCCATGTCAAAACGGGAGGAGGGGTGAGGCATCTCAGAAGCTTGCCACCAAACGACCTTGAATGTATTGCCATATGAATCGCTCAGGAGAATGGTCTCATGTTCCTTGCTACGACCCATTGAGGAAATTGATTCGATTTCCAGATTGGTAGCACTAAAAAGGATTGGGGGATTTCCAGGGCCAAAGGGAGCAAAACGTTGCAGTTCATCGATTAATTGAAAGTTGATCTCAGAAAGATTTACCTGGGCATCAATTTCAATGGTGGGGTGATAATCGGAGATTGTGGCGATTTGATCGATTGTCTGGATTAGTTCATACTTAAGCGAATCGAAATTCTCGGTGGAGACAGCCAAACCTGCGGCCATGGGGTGACCCCCGTAAGAGACCAGCAGGTCTTTGTGGGAAGCGATGGCAGAAGTAATATCGATCCCATCCACTGACCGAGCGGAACCCTTTGCGATTTGTGGATCGCCAGTGTTGAAGAGGATGACCGGACGATGATACAGATTCACGAGCCGACTGGCAACAATTCCCACCACGCCAGTTGGCCATTCGGGATGACCGAGGAATAACAACGGCTTATCGAGCAGGCGGGGTTCAGACTCGATCATCGCTTGAGCGCTCTTGAAGACCTCGTCTGATTTGATTTTACGGTCTGAATTGAGACCTTCGATCTGGTTGCAGGTGGCAGCTACCAGTATCGGGTCTTCAGTGAGAAGGAATTCAACGATCGGGTTGGCATCACCCAAGCGGCCAACAGCATTCAAGCGGGGAGCGATCACATAGGAAATGACAGTCTCATTCACAGTTTCTGGTTGAACTTGATTTTCACTCAAGATAGCCGCGAGGCTTGTCCTCGGGCAGTTGCGAATCTGTAATAATCCGCGTTGTGCCAGATAACGGGCATCTCCGGTGAGGATAGCGACATCCGCGATCAATCCGAGAGCGACGAGGTCAAGTAATGTTACTTCATCACCTGTTTTGCCCATTTCAGCATAAACAGCTTCGATGAGTTTATATGCCACTCCAACTCCGGAAAGGGTGCGTAAAGGATGATCTTCATCGAGGAATTGTGGATCGATTAAAGCCAGAGCGTTGGGGAGTGTTTGTGGCAATGTGTGATGGTCTGTGACGATCACGTCCACGCCATGGGATTGCGCATATTCAATAGCATTGTTTGCAGAGATGCCAGTATCGCAGGTAATCAGAAGACTCACGCCAGTTCGCAGGAAATTTTCAAGGTAGGGAATTGAAATACCGTGTGATTCGGGACCACGTACGGGAACATGATAGACCGTGTCACAACCAAGTTGACGAAATCCAGAAAGCAAAACCGCGGTGGAGGTTTGACCATCGACATCGAAGTCGCCCCAGATACCGATCTGTTCATGATTCTGAATCGCCTGGACAATACGGGGCAACGCAGAATCGAGTCCAGGAAGTTGACTCGCAGGGCAGGGTTGATAATACGAAGGATCAAGAAATACGCGGGCTTTTTGTGGATCAACGTAGCCACGGCGAACGAGCATTTGCAGGAACAAATCCGATCCGCCAATTTCCTGGCGCAATTGATCAGGAACGTCGACTGGATGTGGAGCCACCCATTCAGGAGTGTACAATCTTTTCATGATCGTATTTACTCACCAGTGGGTAATTCGTCGAAGTCGAAATCGAAGGGTGAAGAAATCTCATCATCTTCTTCACGGGTGCGAAAATCACCAGCTTTTTCTCCACGTTCGCATAGAGAGCGATAACGGCAAAACTCGCAGAGTTTCACCTTATTAGTCATGACAAATTGATCGGGTTCAAGCGATTCGATCTCGGTAATCAATCCAGCTATCTTTTCACGGTCTGATTGAAATTGCTCTGGAGAGTATATGAATTTAATTGAAGAATTGGGAAATGCCGGATACCAGTAGGTCATTTCGATATCCTGCGGTTGAAGAGTGGGTGGTTCACTTTTGAGAGCCAACACGAGTGGATAAACCAATGTCTGCATGCGGTCAACAAGCCATCTCCGCTGCGGTTCACGCTGCGAAGTTTTCCAATCGAAAACCAACGCGTGATGATCGGGGGTGTAAATCAGTAGGTCGTATTTGGCAAGCAGGCGATACTTGCCAAATGGAACCGTGATCAGTTTTTCATAGAATTTCTCGCCTGGGAGGGTGTCGATCCTTAATTTAGTGAATTCCTGATGCCATTTTTCCATTTCGGCATCTTCCATTGATAGGTTGAGGAATTCAGCAGGAATGCCAATACCCTGTTGATAAACCAGGCGATGGAATTGCTCGCCCAGACGCATGAGTTCCTCGTGTTCGCGCACGGGTTCGCTCTCAAGTGCCGGCCAATCCTGGTTGAGGATGTGGCGGAGGTAAAAGAGCTTACGACAATTTTGAAAATCTTCCAGGTTCTGCTGGTTGAAGGAGAAAGTCTCAGGCAGATTCATCTTGATTCTCCAGGTAAGCACTGAGGGCGGTAAGTGGTAAGGAGATCTTACTTTTACCTTGGTTGCCTGTATTCCATGTGATGATCAAATTCTCACGGGCGCGTGTAATACCGACGTAAAGAAGCCGCAAACGTTCCGACGCGTAGCTGATCCGCGCTTCCTGGGTGGCGTTGCCGCCTTCCTGGAAAAGCTTTTCTGGTTCGCCGTTTGCCAGGGCTTTTAACTGAGCCAGGCATTCAGCTTCCAGGTTGAGTTTGTCGCGTATGAAATACTTTTCACCCTTGTATTGATCAAATTCTTGAACGGAGGGGAAATCGTAATTGTTTACCGAAAGCAAGTAAACTCGATCCCATTCGAGACCTTTGGCCTTGTGATAGGTTGAGACGAGTACCTCCCCTTTGTGTTTTTCAGGGTCAAAACCAGTCTCTTCTTCCGCAAAACCCATGAACTTGCGCCGATTGGAAGCAATATCATTGAGTTCCATGGCAAAGTCTTGTAATTGGAACTCAGGATGCAGGCGCGCGGTGAACTCAAGCATCAGCGCCAATTTGTGAGCCACTGCCAAATCAACCGGGCTGGTGAAAAGCTCCTGTGCTATGGTGATGACCAGTTGGTCGACAGGTAAAAGGGTAGCATTATGCCAGCGAATGACTTGTTCACGGAAATTGGAAAGTGTAGAGACAATGTCTTCTCCAAAGCGTGGGGCGACCTCGATAGATAACCAATCTTTTCCGGGCTGGGGATAAAGGAAATTTTCAAGCTGGGAACATGATTTGATCAAGCGTGTTAAGTGGTCTAGGGCCTCTTTTTCTTCATAAGTATCAACCGAGGGTTTATTGATTTCATGGAAGGCAGTAGAGAGCTTGACTGGAGAAGCAGGATCTGCCAAATAGGTCAATAACCGCTCAAGGATCTTACATGTAATTCGAGTAGATTCGCTGCTCTTGAGCATCTCCACCACCTTGATACCGGCAACTTGCAGTTGCTCGACCACCTTTTCTCCGTGGGCACCAATGGGGACAAGGACAGCGACGGTCTTATCGGAGTGATCGGGCAGCCAGCGCTTGATGGAATCAACAACGCGCGATATCTCCTGTTCGGGAGATTGTTTTGCAGTGTAAATGACAATGTTCTTCGGTGTATCCGCCGGGTTCGGTTGTGGATCGTTGGGTGGAGTGGGCTCAATATATGGTTTGGTTAACGAGTCGCGCAATTGAGGAATTGGATGATCCTGCATCGTCCAGGTGATGAGCTCGTTTGCCAGGCGGATGATGCTACGGCAGGAACGTCCGGAGTTGGCCAAGTCGCGGGCGGTTACTTTTGGATCTTTGAGAAAATTCTTGAGATATTCAGGATTGGCGGTGGTGAAGGTTTCGTAAATTGCTTGATTCGGATCACCGACACGGACCCAGTTACCGCTGGAACCAACGAGCAATCTGAGTATCTCTTCCTGCAATTTGGAAGAATCTTGCGCTTCGTCTTCGAGGATATATGGCCAGCGGTATTGCAATTGAGCCAAATATTCAGGATCGGTTTTGAGTACTAGGTAGGCAAGACGGATGAGGTCCGAGAAATCAACCGCGCCGCGTAAATGGATACCGCGCTGGTATTGGGCATAAACTTCAGTAGCCATGTGGAAAATGGGGTCATCAAAATCATATTTTTCAATGAGATCGCGGAGAGTCACCGGATCAAGCTGCAAATCTTTAGCCTGGCTGATGAAATTTGCATTGAGCTGAGTGATCATATCCTCCCAGCCACGTTTAACCTTGAATTCAGCAGGTAGATAATCTGGCAGGATGTAACTTTCTTGAAGATCGGGGTGATTACGCAGATACGCTATAGAATATTCCTCGAGCATGCGAGAGGCTTCGGAATCGTCGATAATCGAAAAATTCCTGTCCAGGTTGGCTTTGGCATAGTTTTCACGGACAATGTCATGTGCCAGACCATGAAGGGTGCGCACACGATAACCGATTTCTGGCAGCAGACCTTTTTCCTTGATAAATCCACCGATACGAGTGGAGAAGTTATCGACAGCGGAATTGACGAAGGTGACGATAAGGACTTCCTGACTGTCACTTAAGCCACCGTCCATCACCAGGTTGGCTGCCAGGCTGGATAGCGTATGTGTTTTTCCGCTTCCAGGGACGGCGGATACGCCCATCCAACCGGAGCGATACTTTAGTATCTCTGCCTGCATTGGACGCGGTTCAAACATGGCATCCCTCTTTTTTTTGATCTAAACCTCGCAACATGGTTTGAACAGCCACCAACAACGCGCCGCGTTCTTCAGAACCGGATTCATTAAGACCGACAGTGATCATGTCTACATGAATTGAGCAGCGCCGTAGCAATCCGGTGATGATACGGTTGAGCGTGTCTTGATTCGTATGCAACTCGTCCGCGCCAGTCCACTGACGACCGCTGGGCCAATTACGGCTGAGAACATAAGGTTGGGTGAGCGGTTGGTCCAATCTGCTCCACCAGCCATTAGAACCGATATCAAGCCAAAATTGATAGGATGCAGGCCGATTACTCATCAGATAGGTAAAAGCTGGAGCCACTAAAACGCTATGACTATCTCTTTGTTCGTCCCAGTTAGTGAGGTATTGGGCCGCAATCAGGCCTTCTTCGACCACACGTATGTATTCTTTCGAGATAGAGGTAACGGTTTGATCTAAATTTTTAGTGAGGATCTGCCTAAATTTTCTAGCGGACTCAACAAGCCGGGCAATCAGTGCCGCAGCTGTAAAGTTATCATGGAAAGCAAAGCCACGCTGTGAAAGCAGTTCACCAAAAATACGCGCGAAAAAGATATCAAGGTTAGTTTCACCGTCAACCCGGTAACGTTCCAACCATCCGCGCATGGTTTCGAATTTTTGACCAACAACGAAGGTAATGCGTTCTTGCATTTCAGGCCGAACCTGGTCAAAAGTGACCAGGGTGTTCTCGCCACGATTCGGAGAATAGAGAATTTGCGCCACCAGATCAGCGCGGATGAGATCGATTTCGGGAATGATCTGCATCAGCATATAGCGCAAGTCGTGTTTGGTGGGTTTGAGCCCCCATTGTGGATGAGCCAGTTTGGCCAGCGTGAACATGGCATTCACAGGTGGTTCGTCTCGCAGGCTGCGTGAAGGGCGGAAGGTGTAATAGGGAATACCAGCTTCAGCCATGCGTTGGGTAAGAGTGAAACGCAGTGAATCACTCAAGAACGGGGTAAGCACAACGATCTGGCCAGGATCAATATCCTGTTCGCGGATCATTGAACGTACCCTGGATGTAATCCAATCGAGCGCCTGGGGAAAAAAACGGAAGGATTGGATGGAGTACGCTGGTGCAAGTTTTACTTTTTCAATTTCTAGTGGGCAATGCTGGGTGATGGCATGGCTTAAAGAACATTCAAGGGTTGAGATTGGTTCAGATTGAATTAATGACCCACTGAAACCAATACGATCAGTACACTGATCTTGCAACCTTAAAGCCGAGGGATCATCTGCGCCTAGGAAAGTGCGAAAACCAGCGTCAGTATCATGGATTAACAATGCCGAAGTAAAATCGGGCAACCACGAGGAGATAATATCGTGCGCAACCGGCACATCCTCCTCGATATTATCGTAGATTAGATGTTTATAGGTATTCTTTAAATAGCTACGGCATAACAGAGAAGGCCATAGATGTTTGTTCAAGATTTCAAATTGTAATGAAAAATCGAGAAGATTGTTCTCAAGGCAGTATTGCCTGAAAGCATTGACACAATCCTGAGCCTGAGTGTAAACGATAGATTGTTTAGATAATCCTGACCAGGCAGCATTGAGACGGTTTCCCACATCAGTGAGGTCGAAACCGACAAAAGCCGCCTTATTCATATTATCAAGCAACTGGCTGTAGATACGATTGGGTTCGATTGTGATCGAGTCAAAATATCCTTTTTGAAGCAGAGGAGCAATTACCTGAGCCATATAATATTGCGCTGTCTCAAGGGTGAGGAATTGGGGTGACTTTGATGGAGATGAAAAGCCGATATTCTTCGCTACCAGCGGCCAGAAAAGTGTGATCATCCGCTGCGCCAGACCACCCAATGTTAAAATTGAGGGTAGACTGTTGGAGGGAAATTCAACCGAACTGGTGAGATCGCGGTAGGGCTTGGCTAAACTACGCTGTGGCGTCAGGATGATGAAATCACCAGCTGGAATGCCTGAAAGCACAGCGCGGCGAAAATATTCAACGCCAGCAGTGGTTTTACCGCTGCCAGCAGGGCCTGAAACATAAAGGCTGTCCTTAAAAGGCGACTCGATCAGTTGTTTTTGAAAAATATTGAATTCCACCATTCACCTTAATAACACTGACCGGCAATACAGTGTAACACCGCGCGGACCAGCAACGCATCTGCTTCGGAACGATGCTCATTAAGCAATGGAATCTTGAAATAAGCACCGGCTTCTTCCAGTTTAAAAAATTTCATTGAACGGCGTATGGGATCCCAAATACCGCGGTAATCGGAATACACAGCCATGACGTCGACGGATTTTAACATTTCTCGCCAGGGTAGTCTGTACCGCGCGTGAGATTGAGCCATCATACGCAGATCGAAGGTGGTATTGTAAGCAGCAATGGTTCGACCATACAAGAAGGCGCGGATTTTTGGCCATAGTATCGGCCATGCGGGAGCATTTACAACATCCGCATTGGAGATATGATGAATGCGTTGCGCGTCAGCGGGGATAGGCTGGCTGGGTTTCACCAGCGAGGATAAAAGCAACTTTCCATCATGGTCGATGATGGAAATCTCAACGATTTCGTCGTCGCGATCTAATCCGGTAGTTTCTGTATCCAGATAAACAGGTTGTTGTTCGATGATCTTCTTTGCCAGTTCAATGGCACTGGCTTGATTGCCGGCAGTAGCGTTGGAATACATGATTGTTCCTTATGGTAGATTCCATTGATTGATCTCTTCAACGTAAATGGTCATATTGGACTGTTCTTTTGAGGAGATAAAAACACCAAAATAACCCGCGGTATTGATCGAATCGTCGTCGAATTCCTTAACCAGGTTGCCGTTGATGTAAAGACTGATGTGGTTATCTTTTAACATCACTCCCAGACGATTCTCTTGATTGTTCCCCTTGATGATATGGGCATCTGAAGTCCAATCCACAATCATGGCATCATTACCACTGACATCGCGCATGAAGTAATATTCACCGGCGCAGGTTACTCCGAAGTAATATCCATTCCCGCTATAGTAATCTGAAGCGCGTAGGACTAACCCATAATTATCCCGGCCAGAACAGGTGACAGTCTTGAAAGTACCTTCCACGTAATAATTTTTTAGGCTCAAATATTCCAAACGCCAACGGATCCCACTGTAGACCTTCGTGGTAGCCATCACCATGTTGCCGTTTTCTACGTACATTTCGGTTGCGTCGTCACTATAGGGAGCGTTTAGACCAACATGAGCGCCGCTGCTGAATGAATCGGTAAAAGCTGGTGCCCCCAAAGTTAACTTGGGATCGGCAGGAGTGGGTGTAACTGTTGGGGTATTGGATGGACTAGCTGTGAGGATGGTTTCGGTGGGAGTTACATAAATTACTGTAGAGTTGCTTTGGGCAGTGGGTGTAGTAGACCCAAGGGCGGCGGTAAGTGTAGCGGCGACGCGAGTAGCCACCTCATTGTTCGTGGTGGATGATTTGAACAAAGGAAAATTACAAGCCGTCAAGAACAAAATTATCAATGGGATGATCAATAGCTTCTTTCTCATGGTTTCCTCTCATTCAATAAGTCTATTATATCTATTTCCAACGTTTCATTACCAGAAGGAGATTTGAAAAGTGATCATGTTAATTGGGATGGCTGAACTTAACTCAGGAGAATGGCGGAGTTATTCCTCCGATGAAGATATAAAGCGTAAGGGGCAGCGAGCCTTATTGGCTTGTTGTATAATTTTTTTGTCTATGAAAACATACATCTTGCAACTTGAAAAATTCGATAATTTGGCTTCGACGCGGGAAAAAATGCATTGGGCAAAAGCCAGGCGTATTTTGCTGGTCTGGCCAAAACGAGGCAAGCCGTATCTTTCAGCAGCGGACATTGGTTCGATCCAACATGAAGCAGCCAGGTTAGGACTTGAAATCGCTTTCGTTTGTAAAAATGGTTTCGTACAGGATATTGCTGGAGATTTGAGCATTTCCGTATTCTCATCGGTACCACAGGCAGAGAAAGCTCATTGGAAGAAAATAGTGAGCATTCATGGGAAGAAGATCGAGAGAACATACGCAAATTTAATCGCAGCAAGGCCACAAGGGCAGAAAGTTAAAGCGAAGCCTTTTTATTACATTAAAAAATGGGTTTCAATCATCCTTGCAGGTTTGGCGATTCTCTCTTTTATCCTATTTTTTGTTCCTCACGCCACAATAATATTGCATCCAAAGATAACGGAAAAAACAATTACGATCAATGTTTTTGCGTCACCAGAAATTGAGTCAGTAAACGTCAACGGGAATTTACCAGCGTCATTGCAAACGATCGAACTAACGAAAACAGGATCTTCTCAAAGCACAGGTAAAACCCAATTGGCTAGCCAATATGCGGGTGGAGAAGTGATCTTCACGAATATTTCGGCGCAGACAGTTACTATCCCTGCCAATACGATCGTTCTCTCGAGTTCGAATGAGGATGTGCAATTTGCCACACAACTGGACTACACCCTGGAAGCAGGGGAAACCTCCGCTCCAATCGAGGTGAAAGCTATTAAAGCGGGTATTTCAGGAAATGTTCCGGCAGGTGATATCGATTCCATCGATGGTGCACTCGCTTTGGTTCTTCAGGTGACAAATGAGTCTCCAACAAGTGGTGGTAAAGATGTTGAGGCGCCTTCACCTACTGAAGAGGACTACGATCAGTTAAAAGCAAAACTGGTTAATGAATTACGGCAAGAAATCATTACTCAATTCAAGCAAGGGGAAACCCGACTGATTGAAGCGACACTGGATAATGGAAAGGTAGTCTCAGAAACGCGTTCGGTTGATCCAGGTACAGCTTCGGATATTTTTTCATTAACCATCAATGTCGAGTTCACATTTCTGACTTATTCGTACGCTAATCTACAAAAACTGGTAAATGATGCAATGACCGCCAGTCTGGAAAGTGGAACAAGAATCTATGGCAATGGTGTTACCTTTGACAAAGCGACGTATGCCAGCGTTGATAACATGGGAGCCAGGTGGGTCATTACAGCGGTAGCTAATACCGGCGTTATAATTAATGAAGACCAGATCACTCGAATGATCACTGGCAAGAATCTTAAAGAAGCAAAAGACGCATTGAATTCAATCATCGAGAACCGCCAAGATCCAATTTTCGTCATTTCACCTCAAGGATGGAATTGGCTTCCCTGGTTTAGTATGAACATGCGATTGGAGGTGGAGTGAGCGAAGTAACAGGTCCGATCCTGGCTGTTGATCCTGGCGAAAAGCATATTGGTATAGCAATTAGCGATGAAACAGCCATCCTGGCTCGGCCATTGATAATGATCAATCATACTTCGATGAAATTGGATGCTGCCCAGATAGCAAAGATTGCTGAAGAAAACCATGCGACGAGGATAATTGTCGGGCTTCCCATGGGACACAATGGAACTGAGCTCCCGCAAACACGACACGCGAGAAAACTGATAGAATCCGTACAAAGGCAGACAGCGATCTTGGTAGAAGGTTGGGATGAATGGGGTAGCACCCAGGCGGCGCGAAATGTGTTGATTGAAGTTGGAGCGCAGCGTTCCAAACGCGGTGGTCATCAGGATGCCCTGGCTGCCGCAATGATCTTACGATCCTATTTGGATGAGATAAATCCAATAGAAAGTTGATTCCTTGAGTAGAAGAAAAAAACAAAATGTATCCAATGGAGTAATTGCCTTTCTAGTTTTCGTGATGATTGGTCTGGCTGTAGCCATTATTTGGATTGGAGTACCTGTGTTGGCTCAAAAAGACTTTGGCTCCGCGTCAAGCTTGTTAACAAGGAGCCAAAAATGGAATTACAGCCTGCAGGTACTTTTGGCGCGGTCGGATCTGCTTGACCCGGCATGTACAAGTACGCAGTCGGCTGAGTTCGTAATCGACCAAGGCTCTTCGGTCAACCAGATCGTTAATTCGTTGGAAGCGAATGGCTTTATCAAAAATGCTGGCGGGATGCGGGCTTATTTGATCTATAAAGGTCTGGATACCCAAATTCTGGCTAGAAAATATCAACTCAGTTGCAGTCAAAGTGCTGTCAGTATAGCGGAATCAATAAAAAATATCTACCAGGATGAAGTGGTATTCAATATTCTACCGGGGTGGCGGGCTGAAGAGATCGCAGCAGCGCTACCGTCTTCGGGGATAGAGGTCAGTGAGGAGGATTTCTTGTCATTGGTGCGTTCACCCGACGGCCTTGAATTACCAGCTTATCTGCCCGATGGGGCTTCGGTGGAAGGATTACTCTTTCCAGGTGAATACCTTATTCGCCGAGATGTAACGGCTCGGGAATTAGTTCAGATCTTCGTCAATGAGTTTACGAAGCAAGTGACTTCATCCATGCTAAAACAGGCTAAGGCATACGGCATCACGCCTTACCAGGCAATCATCCTGGCATCGATTGTCCAACGTGAGACATTTGCTACTGAAGAGCGACCAATGATGGCTTCGGTATTTTATAACCGACTGGCTAAAGGGATGAAACTGGAGACCGATCCGACGGTTCAGTATGCGCTTGGATATAATTCCGCCTGGGGTTGGTGGAAAAGCCCGTTGGAAGCAGGAGATCTTCAAGTCGAATCGCCATATAACACATATCTGATTAATGGTTTGCCCCCGGCTCCGATCGCCAATCCAGATCTGGAGTCAATTCTGGCAGTGGTGTCACCGGAACAATCCAATTACCTCTACTTCCGCGCCAAATGCGATGGAAGCGGATTGCACACCTTTGCTGTGACATACGAAGAGCATGTCGCAAACGGATGCACTCAATAAAAGAGCCCCCAGTCATTTGATTGGGGACTCTTGATTACATATTACTTTGCGTTATATCCGGGGCCTGTACTGAAAAACGCTGCGTTATTAGCCTTAGCCGGAGTGAGGTCAAAGACCTCTCCAGCGGCCAAAACACGTGTGGCAGCCAGATGAACCGGATTGCCATCATGATCGGTGCCATCGTATGATTCAGAAAAGCCGGCAGTTCCCACTGGAGCGGAAAGACGTTCGCCGCCTTTTGCCTTGTATGCTGAGGGGACTTCGTCCTCAGGGAAGATGGCATTAAATGGACATTGAGACGCGCAGGCACCGCAATCGATGCAGGTATCGGGGTCAATATAATAACCGGGGTATTTATCTTCTGGTTTACCAGGAACGATGCATTCCACCGGGCAAACAGTTGCGCAGCTACCTTCGCGCATGCATAATTCAGTAATTACATGAGGCATCTTCAAACTCCTTTGTTTTGTTATTTCAAGGCATCCGAATAACGTTTCTCGGCTTCAGACCAATCGACCAATGCCCACCAGGCAGAAAGGTAATCTGCTCTGCGGTTTTGATAATTCAAGTAATATGCATGCTCCCAAACATCAACTACCAGGATGGGTTTCAAACCGTCAGTTAATGGGCAGTCCTGATTCGCTGTGGAATGGATGATCAGTTTTTTCTCAGGGTTTAAACTAAGCCAGGCGTAGCCGCTGCCAAACCGCGTCAACCCAGCCTTCTCAAATTCTGCTTTAAACAGGTCATTGCTTCCAAATGTTTGTTCAATGGCTTCCAAGAGGAAGGAACCCGGTTTCTCTTCTTTTCCAGGGCGCATTGCCGCCCAGTAGAGATTATGGTTGTAGACACCACCGCCGTTATTTTTTACAGCAGTCCGTATCTGTTCGGGAACCTTGTTCAACTCAATCAGGATTTTTTCTAGAGGCGATGCAGCCAAATCCGGGTAATTTTCTAGGGCTGTGTTCAGATTCTTCAAATAGGTGGCGTGATGTTTATCGTGGTGGATTTCCACCGTCCGAGCATCGATTACGGGTTCAAGGGCGTTGTATGAATATTTCATTGGTGGTAATTCAAAAGCCATAAATTCCTCCTTGAATCTGAAAAATTAAATGTTAATGTACAATAAAATTCTAGCCAGTGCATATCGCTTTGTCAAGCTAAATCGACTAATTATATTCAAATTGTAGAATTAAAAGAACATTCATGACTTGGAATAAGCAAACTCTCCCTTATTTTATAATTTTCATTGGGCTCATGGCGGTTTCATCGGCATCGGTATTCATCCGATTTGCTCAAAAGGATGTCCCGTCACTCGTGATCGCAGCGTATCGATTAACCCTAGCCACACTCATCCTGTTTCCATTTTGCCTTAAAGGATTTATCAAGGAAATCTTCCAAACGACCTGGAAACAGAAAACCGCATTGATGATGTCTGGGTTCTTCCTGGCGTTGCATTTTAGCACCTGGATTACATCACTTGAATACACCAGAGTAGCAAGCTCAGTGGTGCTGGTGGCGACCACACCGTTATGGGTGGCCATCCTTTCACCATTTTTGCTAAAAGAACGATTAGATCGATGGACAGCGGTAGGGTTGGTAGTGGCCTTGATCGGAACGGTTATTGTTGCGATCAGCGGTAATTGCCAGATCAATTTAACAGGATTGAAATGCAACCAGGAAGGATTTCAAACCAGAGATTTGATCGGGGACGGGTTGGCTTTGGCTGGAGCATTGTTCGCAAGCGGATACATGATTATTGGCAGAAAAGTACAGCAGGGACTTTCCTTTTCGAGCTACATTTTCTCTGTTTATGGAAGCGCGGCGATCGTATTAATCATTCTTGTTCTAGCTTCAAGAGAAGCGCTGGTGGGATATCGAGAAATTTCCTACTTTTGGATGGCTGCGTTGGCAATAATCCCGCAATTAATCGGGCATTCCAGCTTCAATTGGGCGCTCAAATCACTTCCGGCGGCTTACGTGGCAATAACGTTATTAGGTGAGCCTGTGGGGACAGTGATATTAAGTATGGTATTCCTAAAGGAGATTCCAACTGTCATGGAGGTCGCCGGAGGAGTGTTCATTCTTGTAGGAATATTACTGGCGAGTAGGTTAAAGAGAAAATAAGTGAACAAAAAGACACCCCAGTTATTGTAAGCAGGGGTGTCTTGTCAGGATCAGTCACGCAGATAAAGCTGGTTTTGTTCTCTCAGGCGATCAATCAATCCCTGGTTCAATTGATTTGGTAACAACCGCCATCCCCAGTTACCTGAAGGTCGGCCGGGATAATTCATTCGAGCGTTGCTGTCGAGGCTGAGCAGATCCTGCATGGGGCAGAGGCTGAAAATGGCAACAGAACTCCATACAGCGCGGATCATGTCCCAGGAAATGTCATCACCTGAACGAGCCAGGTAGCGGCGGCAAAAATCTCGTTCTTTCTCGGTGGAACTGTTGCGATACCATCCAAGCGCGGTGTCATTGTCATGCGTACCAGTGTATGCAATGCAATTCTGTGGATAATTGTGCGGTAGGAAGGGATCTGTCGCATCAGCGGAGAACGCGAACTGGAAGATCTTCATACCAGGCAGGTTGAAGGCATCGCGGAGTTCAAGGACGTCTGGTGTCATCACACCCAGATCTTCGGCGATGATTGGTAAATCGGGGAGAGCCGCCTGGATGGCTTTGAAGAACGCTTTCCCGGGTCCCTTTACCCAACGACCAATTTCAGCCGTGGGTTTGCCATACGGGATTTCCCAATAGCCAGCGAATCCTCTAAAGTGATCAAGGCGAATGATATCAACAACCTTCAGCACAGCTTCGAATCGTTTGATCCACCAGGAATAGCCTTCAGATTTATGGGCATCCCAGCGATAAAGGGGGTTCCCCCAAAGCTGGCCAGTAGGAGAGAAATAATCGGGTGGCACACCGGCGACAACAGTTGGTTTGCCGGACTCATCCAGGAAAAAAAGTTCAGGATGTGACCAGGCATCGGCGCTATCGTAGGCAACAAAAATGGGAATGTCGCCAATGATGCGGATATCTTTGGAATGCGCGTAGGATATTACCTTCGACCATTGATCAAAGAAGAGGAACTGACGAAATTTGTGTTTTTCGACGGAAGTTTTGTTTTGCTTGATGAACGCGGAAATGGCTTTCACGTCGCGGGTTCGTAATTCCACAGGCCAGTTATCCCAAGAAATTCCACCTTGTGATTCCTTGATGGCCATGAATAAAGCAAAATCATCCAACCAGGTGTTATTTTCTTTACAAAAAGCGTTGTAAGCTTTGGTCAACCTGGAATTGTCGACGCTAGTGAAATGTTCGTAAGCACGATCAAGTAAAGTTAATTTCCAGGTGATCACAGGACCAAAATCAACATGATCTTGCGGAAAATCCGGTCGATCGGCCAGATCAGCGCGGGTGAGTAGATCGTTTTCCAGGAGGAGCGCCGGACTGACCAAGAATGGATTTCCAGCGTAAGCGGAAAAACATTGGTAGGGTGAGTCGCCATACCCGGTTGGACCAAGCGGAAGAACCTGCCAAAGGTGACATTTGGCCTCAGCAAGGAAATCGATAAAGCGATAGATTTCAGGCCCAAGATCACCGATTCCATCTGGACCGGGCAGACTGGTCGGGTGAAGCAAGACTCCTGAAGCTCTTTTAGTGAACATGGTTCCTCCTGAGATCGATGATCAAACCATCAATCGTTTGTATAAAGCAAGATATTTGCGGGCTGGCTTTTGCCATGAAAAATCGGAATTCATGCCATTCTCCTGCATTATCTCCCAGGCCATTTTATCTTTAAAGACTTCAAAAGCGCTATGAATCCGCTCTGCAAAAATCTTCTCATCCGGTGAATCTACAAGAAAACCGGATGCTTTTTGCGAATCCACTGAAAAATCAACGATGGTGTCTTTTAATCCACCCGTCGCAGAGGCAATTGGGATGCAACCATAATGCATGGCAATCATCTGAGCCAGACCACAGGGTTCGTAACGGGAAGGCATTAGCAACATATCCGCAGAAGCGTAGATTCGCCGTGAGAGAGGTAGGTTCATTTCTTCTCTGAAGCTTACTTTTCCTGAAAAATCAGCAGACAGTTTAAGCATGTCCGATTCAAGGCTCTTATCGTCCCCGTAAGCCAGGACGACAAGCTGCCAATCGAATGGTGCAAGTTCCTTCATCGCGCCAATGACGATATCAAATCCTTTTTGGCGATCCAACCTGCCAATGAGCGCAAGAAGAGGAGTTTTAGGAGTAATGGCAAGACCGAGTTCTTTTTGAAGCGCAGCTTTATTGATGGCTCGTCTTGCTAACGTGGTGAATTCATATCTTTCGGTAATTTCTGGATCTTTGGAGGGATCCCAAAGCGTGTAATCGATCCCATTGACGATTCCAGTGATCTTTTTCGATTTTGTCTTTAGGAAATCTTGCAGATCACAGCCAAAACCTGGTGTGAGAATCTCACGCGCATACCCAGAAGAGACTGGGACGATACTATCAGCGCTGTTCATCCCCATTGGGAGGGGCAGGGTACGGGACCAGACAGGCATATTTTTGTTTGTGGCAGGGGATATCAAGAACTTCTTAAGCGCGTTCTCGGAACCCGCTCCCATGAACGGGAGGTTGTGAATCGTCAACATTGAGCGGACGTTCTTAAGCAAGGCATTCGATTTTGAAAGCGCTTTCAACTGGTGAATTGCAACCCCGGTGTGCCAGTCATGAGCATGAAGCAAATCGATCGGCCATTTCAACGCAACCGGGAGATATAAACAAGCCACAGAGAAGAAAACGAAGCGCTCACATAAGATTTCAGGCACATTGACATAGACGGCTTCCTGAGCGTGAATTGGTTCGCCGCCAATGAGGTAGACTGTCAGCCCATTGACCTCGGTCGATGAGACATCTACCTTTACAGGACCGTCCGATGAAGGGATGGAATAGCTCAAGAGATGCTTGATCGGGTATTTTGGATTAATTGAAGCATAGTGAGGGATGGCCAGGCGGATATCCAAATGCGAGTCGGCATCCCTCAGCGCAAATGGTAAAGTGCCGGCGACGTCGCCAAGACCGCCCTTTTTGATCAAAGGATCAGCTTCAGCGGCGATGAAGAGAACATTCATCTTACGGGAAGAATCAGATTTCGCGGTTTTCACGATATCTTAATGCACCATCTCGATATAGTCTTCAAATGTTGTTTCTTCGAGATCAGCTCCAAGAAGCTGCAGTAATCGCGTGACAAGTTGCGCCTTGTTCTCAGCGTCCTGACGGCTCCAGGTTCGACTCTTGATCTCGAGAAAAGCTCCGATCTCGGGACGAACAATTCGGTCGAGATTGATGAAGAATTCAGTATTCTCAAATTTCACCAAGAAACGCAGGCGATCCTTTTCGATCTCTTTCTCAAGATTGGGTTTAAAGTATTCGCGGTAGAAGCGCAAACTCTGTGTAGCCGGAGCCAGGTAGCGGCTACGGGAGAGTAACACTTCTTGACCGAATTGTCCTTCGCTGGATGGGCCAATGAGGGTCAAACGTGACCTCACATTTTCAACCTTGCCTGTATCATTGATGAAGTCATCCTCGCGATAGCGCAAGATTCCTTGATCCATATCAGTGAAGAAGAAGTAAACATCATATTCTTTGTAATGACGTGTACGTTGAATACTAAAATCCGGACCTTTTAATTTTGTTTCGATCTCATCCAAATCTTTGACTCGGACCTTGGTTTGTATCTCAAAGCTTTCTTCTTCGCTCGTACCACCGATGGCGACCAATTTGGATAGAACGGACGATTCACGCGCGATCAGGAAGGTGTCAATTTTATTGGCATATTCCTGGCTGGATTTGAGGATTTCAGCTTCATCGATACCTGGCAGTTTATGGGCTTGCATCAACCATTTGCCGTTTACCATCACATCCGTCACATCCGATGCCTTCGAAGCGTAAACGATCTGAGCGTAGGTACCGTTTGGATCGTGATGGAATTGAGGTGAATTGTGCAGTGGGTGGATATCGAGCAGGATCAGGTCAGCGCGTTTGCCGGGTTCGAGAGAACCGGTGATGTCTTCGATATGGAGAGCGGCAGCTCCCATGCGCGTGGCCATCAGGAGAGTTTCGCGTGCCGGTAAGACAGTCGGGTCACCGCTGGTACCTTTTTGCAGGAAGGATGTCAGACGGAGTTCTTCGAACATGTCGAGATCGTTGTTTGAGGCTGTGCCATCCGTGCCGATTCCGACGTTTACACCCAGGTCAAGCATCTTCTTGATTGGCGCAACGCCGGAGGCCAATTTTAAGTTTGATGAGGGATTATGAGCAACACCGGTATTGTAGTGCTTTAAGGTGTGGATTTCTCCCTCATCAATATGAACACAGTGCGCGGCGATTACTTTGGCCTCAAAAAGTCCCTGCTTCTTGACGTATGGGACAACTGGCATGCCCTGATCATTGCGCATGTTCTCGACTTCGATGGCCGTTTCAGAAATATGCGTGTGGAGAGGAACATCGAATTCAACAGCAAGCGCTGTGGCAGCCTGAAGGATCTCAGGCGGGCAGGTATAGGGAGCGTGTGGAGCGATTGATGGAACGATTAACTCGTGCCCCTTCCATCGTGAGATAAAATCGCGGGCCATGCCAAGAGACTCTTCGAAAAACTTGGCGTCAGGGGTGGGAAATTTCATCACGCTTTGTGAAAGAACGGCACGCATCCCGATCTCTGCGGTAGCTTTGGCGATATCTTCTTCAAAGTAGTACATATCGTTAAATGTCGTTACGCCTGAGCGAATCATTTCCGCGCAAGCAAGCTGTGTGCCAAGACGAACAAAATCGGGAGACACGAACTCGCGCTCAACCGGCATCATATAGCCCATCAGCCAGACATCGAGGCGCAAATCATCAGCAAGACCTCGCAGCAGGGTCATCGGCACATGTGTATGCGCGTTGACCAGACCCGGCATCAATACCTTACTGGCACAATCAATTTTCTCAGACGCTGAAAAGGACTTTAATATCTCCGCCTCAGCACCAACAGCGACAATGGACGACCCTTTTATCGCAATAGCACCTGGATCGAAATGATTGAACTCATGATCCATTGTCAGAACATTCGCGTTGAAGAGGAGTAGATCAACTGATTCCATGAGAACCCTTTCTAGTGATTGAATGAAATGAAATACCGGCGGAGAATGTCCATCGCGCGGTTTACTGCCCAGGTTTTGCCTTGTGCCTGGGGACCATTATAAATCATCGAGTCTGAAACCCTGAATTTGCCATCCAGAAACGCATATTCCAGATTGCTGCCTTTCTCTGACTCGAAGTAATTACAAGCAAAGATAATTTGCGAAACTGCCCCCGAAAGAATGTGAGCATCCAATGTTATTCGGTCTGATTTAGGTTCGACAATAATCTCACTAAGCTGCTGAAAATACTGAAGGAATTGATCTGCCAGACCAAAGGTTTGGATCTTCAAATGCTTCCTACTCGATTTAACCAAACCCAGTACGCTTTCAGATAAGGTTTGATCATCATAGCCAAAAACATCTTTTGGAAAAATCGAAACGATTTGATCCTCAATGGTGCGGATCATTTCTTCGGCAGCAGGTAGGTCATTGGCTTTGGCGGTGATCCGAATATCGACGATGCCAGGGTGCGCCAAAAGACCAACCGTGGGGTTAGACATACGTTCAAATTCACTGATCGGCTGATCCACGGCGCTCTCGCCAACTCCAGATAGGTGAATAACTCGTACTTTTATTACTCCGCGGAGATTAAAATGTTCTTTAAGCATTGGAAAAACTGCTTCGCGAACGAGAAATTCCATTTCCTTGGGAACACCAGGAAGGCAGAACAGGAAATGATTGGATTTCTCTATATAGAATGCTGGAGCGGTTCCGACAGGATTGGGAATGACAATGGCGCAGGTGGGTAGGTAGGCTTGCCGTTTGTTATTTTCTGTAGGTGTAATGCCACGGCTTAAGAATCGCTCCTCGATGACCGACCACAACTCTGGGTGATAGTCACAGGTGGTGCCAAATGCCAGCGCAGCCGCGTCGCGGGTGGGGTCATCCACGGTAGGACCAAGACCGCCAGTAGTGATCACAATATCTGCACGGTTAAAGGCCTCCTGAATGGCATCGGCAATCCGGGAAGCGTTGTCACCGATGCTGGTGATACGGAACAGGTCAACTCCAATATCCCTTAGTTGTCTTGCAAGGAATCGCGAATTGGTATCCTGGATCTCTCCAAGCAATAACTCGGTACCTATGGCAATCAGTTCGGCTGAGGGCATTCTTTTCCAGTAGGATAAATTCGAAAGTTCTTGATGGTTTAGTTTAACATGAAACAAGAAAAAGGCAAGATGGAGTAGAATCGGAGTGAGAGAATTATATGAGCGAAATAAAAACTCATTACGGAAAGCAAGAAATCGGTACTTGGGGAGAAACTGAAGCAGAGAAGTATTTCACAAAACTGGGTTTGAAACTCATCCAGAAAAACTATCGAACGAGGTTTGGTGAGATCGATTTAATCATGCAAGATGGTGATGAATATGTATTTGTTGAGGTCAAGACAAGAACGACCCCCTCTTTTGGATTTCCCGAAGAAGCAGTGAATGATGAAAAGATAGATCATCTTACTGAAGCCGCAGAAAAGTATCTTGAAACCCATCCAGAGATAGAAGAATGGCGTATGGATGTTCTGGCGATCATTGGCAAGCCCGGTATGACAAATCCACAAATTGAGTGGTACAAAAATGTCGAATGATAAGAATAAATCCGTAATAGTAATTGTCGGACCCACGGCTGTGGGGAAAACAGAACTTTCCATCGAATTGGCGAAAAGACTGGATGGAGAGATCATCTCAGCCGATTCACGGTTATTCTATCGAGGGATGGACATTGGAACTGCCAAGCCTACATGTGATCAGATGGCTATAGTGAAACATCATTTGATCGATTGTGCGGATCCAAAAGAAATTTGGTCGCTGGCAGTTTATCGGCATAAGGTCTATGAAATCATTGACGATATTTTTTCCAGGAAAAAAGTTCCGATAATTGTTGGCGGCACAGGTCAATATATTAGGGCTATCACGGAAGGGTGGGAATTGCCACCGCAGGAGCCAAACCATGCGATGCGAGATATCCTGATTCGATGGGCTGAAGAGATCGGAAAAGATGAGATACATCACAAGCTGAGCATCATTGACCCAAAGGCAGCAGAGGAGATTGATCCAACAAACGTTCGTAGGACGATTCGGGCGCTAGAAGTCATCCTCTTGACCGGGCGACGGTTTTCAGATCAGCGACGCAAGGTCAATCCAAGATATGATTTTTGGGTTATCGGGCTTAATCGTCCGCGCGAAGAACTTTATCAGCGAATCGATTTACGGATAGAGGAAATGTTCAAGCAGGGTTTGGTGGAAGAGACAAAAGAATTGATGCGGCAGGGTTTGACCGCATCTAATCCAAATCTATCGGCTATTGGTTATAGGGAAGTGGTGGATTATCTTCAAGGAGACATCTCCCTGGAGCAAGCAAAATCTTTGATGCGGAAGAAGACAAGAGAGTTTGTGCGAAGGCAACGAAACTGGTTTAAACCGGACGATACTGGAATTCATTGGTATGAGGTATCCGAAAACACAATGGAAGCAATTCTAAACGAAATGCGCATAGGCAATATTGTATGATCAAAAAGCCATGGCTTTCACACTACGATAGTGGGGTTCCGGAACATATCTCGTATCCAAGTATCCCGATACAAACCCTTTTTCTGGATGCGGTCGAAAAGTATCCAACCCATGCTTGTTTACGATACGGAAACGCTCAATATAGTTACAGTGAAGTGTGGGATTATTCAGTCAAGATAGCAAAATCGCTGATCTCGCTTGGAATACATCCTGGTGAGCGAATTGGTTTGATATTGCCCAATATCCCTGAATTTGTGATCACGTATTATGCCATTCTGGAAGCTGGCACGGTGGCAGTTCCTCTTAACCCGGCTTACACACTCGCTGAACTTAAGGAGCAAATCAATCAAACACAAATAAGACTGATTATTGGATGGGATCAAAGACTTGAAATCCTGCGTCAATTGAGAGAAACCTGCGATATCTCCCATTTGATTATTTGCGCGGGTAATGAATGCAAGCTCCATTTTGCCATTGAGGGGAATGGTAAACCAGCGAGGAATGGGAAAATTAAGAAAGAGATCGAGTTCGAGCAGTTGTTGTATCTATCAACTGCCGGAGTGGACCTGCCCAACGTGAATAAGGATACCCCGGCGCTATTCCAGTTCAGCGGGGGGACTACCGGGACACCAAAAGCGGCCATCGCTTTACATCGAAATATCGTTGCCAATGTGCTGCAATTCAGAAATTGGTTGACAAGTTTAAAGGATGGTCAAGAAGAGTTCTTGACCGTGATCCCACTTTCCCATGTTTATGGGATGGTAATTGGCTTGAATGTGGGGATAGCAATGGGCGCAACTATAAATCTCATCGCGGATCCACGCGACACAATCAATATCCTGGAAACGATTCAAAGGGTAGGGATCAGTTTTTATCCGGGTGTGCCCAGCATGTACCACGCAATCAACCAGAATGAGGATGTCAAAGGTGGTAAATATGATCTACGATCGATCAAGGCGTGTATTTCAGGATCAGCACCTTTGTTCCCTGAGATCCGGCGCCAATTCGAAAAATTGACGGGTGGAAAACTTGTGGAAGGGTACGGACTTTCAGAAGCCCCAACGGCGACCCACTGTAACCCGATTAAGGGGGAGAATCGTGACGGCTCGATTGGTCTGCCGCTACCGGACGTTGATTGCAATTTGATTCTCTCAGATGAGTACGGTCCAAACTGCGGCGAACTGTGTATCAAAAGCCCTCAAATAATGTCGGGCTATCATGCAGATATTGATGAAACAAACTTGGTACTAAATGATGGTTGGTTGCGAACCGGAGATATTGCCAGGATGGATGAAGATGGCTATTTCTATCTGGTCGGACGAAAAAAAGATCTGATCAAGGTGGGTGGACTGCAGGTTTGGCCACAGGAAGTGGAGAAAGCAATTTGCAGGGATACGAGAGTAAAAGAAGCAGTCGTTGCCGGTATTCCTGATATTGCGAGGGGAGAAAAATTAAAGGCATGGGTTGTTTTAAACAGAAGCGCAAAAATCTCAGAAGAACAGATCATTGAAAATTGTTTAAAAGAGATTGCCTATTTTAAAGTCCCAAAAGAAATAGAATTCATACCTGCTATTCCACGTACGCCAGTAGGTAAGGTACTGCGGCGTGAATTAATCCGAAGAGAACTGGAAAAGAATCTCGGGAGTGATTGACACTCCCGAGGTTGATCATGCTGCGATTGAAGGTGTTCCGGGGTGATGTGGAACAGGAGGCGGGAAGATCTTCTCGAATTCATCCCGGGAAAGTGTTTCGATTTCCAACAAGCGGTTAGCAATGGCATCCAGACGGTCACGATACTTTGAAAGAATGGAGCGTGCCTGATTATATGCGTCGTTAACCAACAATCTCACTTCCTTATCAATCTTCTCAGCCACAGCTTCAGAGTAATCACGTTGTTCCGAAATCTCACGACCAAGGAAGATTAATTCTTCTTGTTGGCCATAAACCATTGGACCTAACTCGCCACTCATACCCAAGCGGGTGACCATCGTGCGGGCTAATTTGGTGACACGTTCGATGTCGTTGGACGCGCCAGAAGTGATATCGTCAAAGACGATCTCTTCAGCGGCGCGACCGCCTAGCAAGCTGATCATCTCCGCGATCAATTTCTTACGAGGCATGAGAGTTGTGTCATCGACTGGTAATGCCAGCGTATGACCTCCGGTCATGCCACGGGCAATGATCGATACTTTCTGTACCGGGTCGCATTCTGGGATCGCGTTCAATATAACCGCGTGACCGGCTTCGTGGTAAGCCACAATGCGTTTCTCGTCGGCAGAGATCAAACGGCTCTTTCGTTCCGGACCAGCGATGACTCGTTCGATCGATTCTTCAAATTCAGATTGACCGATATTGGTTTTATTTCGCCGAGCCGAAAGGATGGCAGCTTCGTTTACCAAATTCTCAATGTCAGCACCAACAAATCCAGGAGTAGATTTGGCAATTACACTCAAATCCACCTCCGGAGCGATAGGTTTTCCTTTGACGTGAACTTTGAGGATGGCTTCACGACCTTTCATATCCGGGCGATCGAGAACAACACGGCGGTCAAAACGACCGGGGCGAAGCAAGGCTGGATCAAGGATATCGGGGCGGTTGGTGGCTGCCATTATGATCACATTTGTGTCGGTATCGAAACCATCCATCTCGACCAACATCTGATTGAGGGTCTGCTCACGTTCGTCGTGGCTGCCGCCGAGACCAGCACCGCGCTGACGGCCGACAGCATCAATCTCATCAACAAAGACGATACAGGGGGAATTTCGTTTGGCTTGTTCAAATAGATCACGGACACGACTGGCACCAACGCCGACGAACATTTCAACAAATTCCGAGCCAGAAATCGAGAAGAAAGGTACGCCAGCTTCGCCAGAAACAGCTTTGGCAAGAAGCGTCTTGCCGGTTCCTGGAGGGCCTACAAGGAGGACACCCTTTGGAATTCGGGCACCCAGTGCTATGAATTTCTGTGGTTCACGCAGAAATTCAACCACTTCTTTAAGTTCTTCCTTCGATTCATCCACACCAGCAACATCTGCAAAAGTAACTGTAGGGTGATCACCCGAAAACATACGGGCGCGTGACTTTCCGAAGGTCATGGCGGCATTATTGCTGCCCTGAGCCTGACGGAAAATAATATAGAAGACAACGATCATCGCGATGAGTGGAATGATGTAAAAAGCTGTGCTCAGAAAGTCCCAAAGTTTGCTTGGAGTTTTTACTTCCAATTTAAAACCATTGGCTGAAGATAGTTTTTCTGGTTCCACACCAAGGGCTAAGAGTTGGTCAACCAATGTACTGTTACTCTCTTTAATGGCTGTCTCAAGCGCGCCATTGGTTTTGACAATACTGATTTTGTCTTCTTCAACTGTAATATTTGATATCTCGCTGTTATTGATCTGGTTGGCAAGTTCGTTGATGGAAATCACAGAATTATCGGTGGAATTCCCTTTGACACTGAACGCTACCAACGCGATGATCGAAGCAAAAAGCAAGATGTAAACGATATAAGATTGTGTTCTTGAGTTCACTCAATCCTCCAAACAAGGATCATTGAAATGAGCCTTGATTTTGGAAATTATACCAATCTATAGAGACCATTACCAGACAATAAAGGGTTAATGGTGAAGAATTAACAAATTTCTTATAGAAAAACTAGAAAAAATGTAAAAAAGAGCAAAAGAAGGGTGTCAATCCTTCTTTACGTTTGAAAAAAGGTCGCCAAGTGGGTGACAAATACCGCAGCCAACTTCAGGTGAATTGACTATTGTTTGAGAGCGGGTACAAAACGCAGTTATTTTCACATGTTTACCAAGGCCTAGTAACCCTTTCTTAATCGCACCGGAAAGAATTAATGTGGGACATGCATTTGCTCTTTTTATCCCCGGTACTGGACATTTTCTGCAGAGTTCGGATTTCCAGACAGGATCGCCAGGGTTGGAAATGATCAACCGACATTCTTCATGATTCTTACCCCGGTAATAATCGCCGTAAAAAAAGGGGCATTCACTTCCATATGGAGTTTTCATCAAGATACCTCAGGAAAACAAACTGTCCCCAAGTGGGGACAGTTGAAAGGGTTTTGCAAACTAGACTCTCGTTACGTATTCCCCAGTGCGGGTGTCAACTCGGATCTTGTCGCCTGTGCTGACGAAATAAGGGACATTGACCTGGTATCCTGTCTCAGTGGTGACCCGCTTTGTCACACCAGTAGCGGTATCGCCTTTGACAGCCGGTTCTGCATAGGTAACTTCAAGATCAACAGTGGTCGGAAGTTCAATATCAAGCGGCTCACTGTTATAGAAAGTCAGCTTGACTTCCATCTCAGGTTTCAGAAAACCTGAAAAATCACCGACAATCGAAGAAGGGATGGCGGGTTGTTCGAAGGTTTCCAGATCCATGAAGTAATAAAGCTCGCCATCATTATAAAGGTATTGGACATTGTGATAATCGAGGCGAACATCTTGAATCCGTTCACCAGAGGTGAAGGTCTTCTCAAGAGTGGCACCACGGCGTAAATCACGTGCTTTTATGCGAATGGTCGCGTTGCCGCGACCCGGTTTGTTGAACGAGTATTCCAAAACACGGTAGAGGTTATTATCCAGTTCAAACACGACACCTTTACGGAGATCATTTACATCGATCATAAGAACCCTTTCATATTCCCAGATTAACGGGATGAATTATAGCGCAGCCTCAAATTCCTGAGAAGGGAAGGGTCAATTGTTTGATGAGAATTTTCTGGTAGATGATTTCAATAAGACAGGCCCAATCAAATCAATCAGCCACGAAAAAAGGATTTCGAGTAATGGCGAAATGGAAAGATAGATAGGGACATATACAAAACGACTTGGATGTTGGATAATCTGCCAGACTTTCTTAGAGACTCTATCAGGAGAAATGGAAAACAGTTCCCCTGGTATCTTTCCCCCGGAAGGCGCTTCTAAAGCACGGTTGAAGAAATCAGATTTCACTGGACCAGCCCGCAGGACGGTCGCTGTAACATTCGTTCCTCTAAGTTCGCGGTAAAGGCTGGTAGTAAACGCGTCCAGGTAAGCTTTGGAAGCTGAGTAAAGAGCGATTCCTTGTTCAGGTAATTTACCTGCAATCGAGCCAATGTTGATGATCCGAGCTTGGGGAAGTTGAAGCATTCCGGGTAAAAATAACGAGGTGAGGTGAGTAACAGATTTTATGTTCAATTCGATCAGTTCATTGGCGACAGACCAGGGCATGTGAGAAAAATAACCATACCATCCGATCCCAGCGTTATTAACCAGGATGTCGGGTATGCCAAATTCATCACTTACTTTCTGGTAAAGGTTCATCCGTTCTTCTTGGTGGGATAGATCAGCTTGATAAAATGCTGCCTTTCCTCCTTTGGCATTAATCCTTTGCGTAACCGCTTTCAGCTTATCTGAGCGCCGAGCAACAAGGACTATCCGGCACCCCTGATGAGATAAGAATTCCGCGATATTTTCACCAATACCACCGGATCCTCCAGTGATGAGAGCTAGTTTGTCATACCAGTAATTTGTCATTTTCTTTTTGCTTTTTTCCCGTGTCGCCACCAAGCTACTGTATCGCGAATTGTCTCACGCAGGGAACGGGGAGAATATCCCAGGGCTGCGCGTGCTTTATTGTTGGTGATCGTTGAATTGGAATGAAGCGTTTCGATACTATAAGTGGTGAATCGAGGTTTAGAATGAGATAGATTGTAATAAACCTGCGAAATCTTGGCAGTGAACATAGCCAGTTTCGTGGGAATCTGAATGAAGGTCGATTTGAAATCTACCAATTCCTTGACCATACGCCAAATATCGATCACACGAATTGATTCGCCAGAGAGGATGTAAATTTGACCGATTGTGCCACGATCTCGTGCCGAAATCATCCCTTGCACAACATCACGAACATCCACAAAATCGTATTTACCTTCGATCAGGAAGTTAACGCGATGAACCATCCAGTCTTGAATCAGGATACCCAGTTCAGATCCCTTGTAATCATATGGTCCAAGCACGCCGGTCGGACAGACAATGACCGCTGGAAGTCCCATTTTTGATTCAGCCAGAACCGCAAGAGTGGCTTCGGCTTTGGAGCGATCGTACGCTGCAATCGTTGAATCAGGGTCGATGGGTATATGCTCATCGATGACAATTCCATGTTGCACTCGTTTAAAAGCATGGATAGAACTGGTATAAACAAAGCGTTTCACTCCCGCAGCGCGCGCAGCCTTCACCATATTAGCAGTTCCGTTCACATTTACATCGTGAACCAGTTGATCCTTCCCAGGCATGATTGAGATGATACCCGCAAGATGGAAAACATAATCAATACCTTTTAGCGCGCATGCAATTGAATCAGTATCTAATACGTTACCTTGGAAAATCTCAACCTCCAAGCCATTGAGTGGAGTCAGATCTTCGTCAGGGAGAACCAAAACGCGGACTTTTTCTCCTTTTCGAAGTAATTCTTTTACTAAGACATTACCAATATGACCTGTCGCGCCAGTGACTAAATTCATGATTCCTCCTTATTTCTTTTGTAATCCGGTAAGTACCTTTTCCAAAGAGTATTTGGTGACCTCATCCCAATTTTCTCGAGTTGGCTCGATCATTGATTGCATAATCAAGCCAAGAGCAAAAGCCATCATCAAACGCATAGACAGGTGGGGATCACTTTTTGGATCAATGGAGCCCTCGATAATCCCTTTTTCAAACATCTTTTCAAACATTGTCATGAATGTGAAGTAAGGTTTAATGGTTCGTTGGGCAATTTCACGGTCACGCATTGCCTGTAACCAGAATTCCAGAAAGAAGGGGATTTGATCTGCTTCAGAAAATACTGAGGAAAGTGCAGGTACCATTGCTTTGAACTGGTTGGGAATTGGAATTTCATCTTGCTTGATAGCAGCGAATTGATTCTGAATGTTCTCCACCCAACCTTCGATAAGGGCAAAGAAAACATCTTTTTTACTGGGGAAGTGATGATAAAAGGATCCCTTTGATACGTTGGCTTTTTCGCAAATTAGGGCGACACCAGTCGCTTCGTAACCTTGATGCGAAAATAATTCGTATGAAGTATTAAGGATCTTTTGTCGTGTTATTTCACCGCGTGGTTGCATGATCAGACTCCAATAAAACCGACCGGTCAGTCTGATATTACGGTAAACAAAGTATTCATGGATGTGACTTAAGATAGATTGGAGGGCATAAAAAAGAGGCAGGAGTCACCTGCCTCTTGAAGTTTAAGCTCGTAGTTTATCCGAGTTTGGGTTCAATCAAACCATAATCTCCATCTCGACGCTTATATAATACATTGATCGAGTTTGTGTTGACGTTATAGAAAATAAAGAAATCTTCATGAGCCAGAAGAGCCATTTGTTCGATCGCTTCATTTTCATCCATGGGAACAAGAGTAAACGATTTGCGGCGTACAATCGCAGTTTTGTTTTGTTCAGGTGATGCCTCTTCTGGAATAACCGCTGATACTGGGCTGCCATCGCCACGGCCGCGAGTCCTTTTGCCCTTAAACCGCTCAATTTGCCTCTGCATCTTATCAGCTGCTTTATCGATCGCGGTCATCATATCTGAATCACGTTCTTCTGTTCGGAGAATAAACCCTTTACCCATCAGTGTAAATTGAGCTACTTCACGGTCCACCTTCAAACGAAGCGCTTTTGAAGACACAAGATCTACTTTTACTTCTTCGAGTTCCGGGAGAAATCGTTCCAGACGCACTACTTTTTTATTGATGTATTCTTTAAGCTGATCGTTGACATTTACATTTTTTGCAGATATTTCAACTTTTTGAGCCATTGTTTCCTCCTCGATAAAATGTGTAATGAAGTGGAACAGAAGCTTTACAAAGTTTGGTAACTTTTTTTCGAAGTTTGAGCTACGGTGATGCAAAAAACTGTTTTACAACCTGAATCGAGTAGGGCTTTTGCACATGATCTTATTGTCGCTCCTGTCGTTACAATATCGTCCACCAATAAAACCTTCTTCCCTTTTAGTTTAGCAGAATTTCCAAGAAATGCATCCTTCAAATTAATGAATCTCTCTTCTCTCGAAAGATCAATCTGGGTAACTGTCTCTTTAACACGATATATGGCGTCAGTCACCAGGGGTAGAGATAAGGACAGCGAAAGAGGATATGCAATCATTTCCGACTGGTTGTAAGATCGTTCTTTGTAATGAGTCTTACATAGCGGTACTGGGATCACAATATCCAAATCCCATTGGTTACCCAGGACAATTGTTTGCAAATGAGATGCCAGAAACTGACCAAGTCCTAGGTTGTTATGATACTTTAGGCTAAGCAAAGCTTCTCGTAACGGACCCTGATAAAATCCCCAAGATCGTAGAGCACTAAAAGGTGGAGGATCAGTTCTACAGACTTCGCATACTCCCTTTTGTTTTTGTGGTCTTCCACAAACATCGCAATAAGGTGAAATTACCAATTGAATCTCAGAAAGGCAATCCTGGCAAATGGAAAACCCCTGTTTGCCACAGCCCGCACACAGTGGCGGATAAATAAAATCTATCACACGCCAGGTGGTGCGATAGATTCTAAGTTTACGATCGAAATTGATCTGCGAGGACAGTTTATAAACCTCCCATAATCCCCGAATTCAAGATTGATAATCCAGCTGGTGCCATGAGTACAATCAGCAGTGCAGGGAAGGTTAGCAGAACCATCGGAAACAACATTTTAATAGGAGCCTTGTGCGCTTCCTCTTCTGCTAGTTGCCGACGCCTGACGCGCATTTGATCGGACTGAATCCTCAAGACTTTAGCCATACTAACACCGAGCATTTCACTTTGGATGACAACTGCTACAAAGCTGGTCATTTCAGAGATATCAATGTTGTTAGCCATGTCACGAAGAGCTTCACGACGTAGTTTGCCCAGTTGAACTTCCTGAATTACCCGACCAAATGCCTGAGAAAGAGGAGAATCCCATTTCTCAGCGACCTTTACCATCGCAGCATCAAAACCGAGACCAGCTTCGACACAAATAGTCAAAAGGTCCAATGCATCTGGAAGAGCTCTACGAATACTCTTTTGTCTTTTTGTGATTTTACTTGACAGATTGATTTGGGGCATAAAGAAACCGAGGACTGTCATTCCAACACACAAGAGGAACTTTTGACCAAATGGCGTTGTCTTCATTAAGAAGACGGATACCAAGATCATGGCTAAACCAAAAACAATCGCATAACCGAATTGAGAAATCAGATAAGTTGATGGATCAAGTCTTGAAGGGCTTCCAGCGAGCTCCAATTTCCTTGAAATATTTGCCAACCAATTTTGTGGCGTAAAACGAACCGCAAATTGCCCCATTTTCCGCGCAATAGGAAGGATAACACGTTCTGTAAATGGCTGGCTCATTTCCAATGATTCAAGATCGAGTTGTTCACTTGATTGGCTGAATGACTCCAAACGCTCGGCGATTAATTTATCAGTTTGCGCGTTCGGATTACGTATGCCAATGACAACAAGAATCACGGCAACAGCAACAAGGACTCCCAGAATTATGAAGACGTATACCACTTCATGACTCCTTTACTAAACATCGATCTTTGAGATCTTTTCCATCACAATGTAGCCAACGACGATTAAAACGCCGGTTGCACCAAGCGCGCAATATCCACAAGGAAAGCCCTGATAGAATCCTTCTGGACCCCACAACGAGGCTATGTAAGATTTGTTCATTACATAAAGGACTAGAACAACCAGTACAGGCAGAATTGAGAGAAATTTCCCTGTGTAAGATTGCTGTGAGGTCATGACACGAATTTCGCCTTTTAGTTTAACGCGATCTCTGATCGTATGCGAAATCGTTTCCAAGATCTCTGCGAGATTACCGCCGACTTCTCGTTGGACATTCATAGCAGTGACAACCAGATCAAGATCATCGCTTGGTATTCGGCGAAGTAGATTGTCTAAGGCTTTTTCTGTAGTTACCCCCAACTGAATTTCTTGAACGACCCTACGGAATTCATCTGATATTGGGGGAGGCAATTCCTTACTGACTGCTTCCATCGCTTGCAAGGTAGAATAACCCGCGCGAAGACCATTAACCATCAGGCTCAACATATCAGCAAGCTGGTCACTAAATTTTACTAAGCGTCTTTTCTGTGCTTGTGTAACAAAAATCCGTGGAATAAACAAACCAAAAACTGCGCCAACAAATGCCAGCAACATGGAATTTTTTCCAAGGAAGAAACCTAGAACACCCACCAGGAAAGCAGAAATTACCATCAAGGCGACATATTCGCCCGGTTTGAGTTTCAGGTCAGCACGTGCCAGATCTTTCGCGATCTTATCGCCAAAGGACGATTTTTCAACCCTTTTCGTGATCCACTCAGTGACCGGTGCAGGGGCATTCTTTTTTTCTTCTTCGTACGTTAAAGGAACAGGAGCGATAAATTCGTCCAAGCGTTCTTCTTCTTCAGATTTCTGATTGCCAATAGTGAAATAGATTCCAACACCAATTAAGATGAGGACTACTGCACCGCCAACCCAAAGAAGTATTGTTGGATTCATGTCACTTCCTTAAGAATCAATGCCTGGTACTAATACCAAAAACTGCTGGAGGTAGATGGATACCTGAGGCCTCAATTTTATTCATAAATTTAGGCCGAAGACCAGTGGGTCTCATCCGGCCAACCACCTTATTATTCTCGAAACCAACCTGCTCAAACACAAAAATGTCCATCATGGTAATGATATCGCCTTCCATACCACTTACTTCGGTAATGGCTACCACTTTACGGGTACCATCGCGCATTCTTTCCTGATGGACAACCAATTCGATCGCAGAGCTGACCTGTTCGCGGATGGCTCGGACTGGCATATCCATTCCAGCCATTAAAGTCATTGTCTCAAGACGTGAAAGAGTATCTCGCGGACTGTTAGAGTGTAATGTGGTCATAGATCCATCATGACCAGTGTTCATTGCTTGAAGCATATCCAGAGCCGCGGCATCGCGAATCTCACCGACGATAATTCGGTCTGGCCTCATACGAAGGGCGTTGACAACGAGATCGCGAATAGTAATTTCACCTTTACCTTCAATATTCGCCGGACGAGATTCAAGGGTAACCACATGGTCCTGGCGAAGTTGAAGTTCTGCTGCGTTTTCGATTGTGACAATACGTTCATCTGATGGGATGAAACTGGACAAAACATTTAAGAGTGTAGTTTTTCCTGAACCCGTACCACCCGAGATAACAATATTGATTCTTGCTTTAACGCAGGCATCCAAAAACGCGAGCGCTTCTGGAGTAATCGAACCAAATTGAACTAGTTGATCAACAGTGATCGGGCTTTTGGAAAATTTACGAATTGTCAAAACGGGGCCAACCAGTGAGACAGGGGGAATGACCGCGTTTACACGAGAACCATCTGGTAAACGAGCATCCACGTAAGGGCTGGATTCATCGATACGTCTACCAAGAGGTGCGACAATCCTCTCAATGATCCTCATTACGTGTTCATTATTTTCAAACGAAAGGGGAACTTTTTGAAGTTTACCGCGACGCTCTACATAAAGGCTTTTAGCACCATTTACCATGATTTCCGTCACAGTGTCATCTTCAAGTAAAGGCTGAAGGGGACCAAAACCCAAGATTTCAGCTGTGATCTGTTCAAAGAGACGTGATTTCTCAGATCGTGATAAGACGAAGTTTTCTTCTACAAGAATTTGTTCAAAAAGATCTTGAATTGTTTTTCGAACCTCAGCGACTTTTGAGACATCCACACTTGGATCAATTTCAGAAAGCAGCTTTGTTTGAACACGGGTTTTCAGGTCCTGGTAAGTATCCTGGCTACTTTGAACAGAGGTAGCAATAACCCTTCTTTGCTGCAATGGGCCCTGTGAGGGAATCTGAGGTTCTATCCCTGAATTTGCTGATTGGTTTGGCGAAGAATTACCTTGTTCGCCAGATTGTATTCTTCTTAAAATTGACATTTTTTCTCTACTTATTAGTACCAGTATTTTCATTACTAGTGAATTTGGACCGGATTTGCTCAGCGAGCATAACAATTGCTTTTGCGGCAGGAATGCCTTTATTATCTGACATGAATGGAATACCACGATTTACTGAAAAATTCACAGCTCGCTCTTCATAAGGTATCGAGACCGCGACAGGTTGTTTCAGGCTCTCTCCAACTTTCTCCGGCGAAATTGAGATCCTTCTATCATAACGATTCATCACAAAAATGATACGATCACGGCCAATCCCCGAGGCATCAGCAAGGGTAAGGAACTGATTCGTATTTTTAATAGCGGGGATGTCCTGGATTGTAATTAAAACGATCAGATCAGCAATATCCAAACATGATTGGACTACTTCTGTTAGATAAGACGTGGTATCAATCACCACATAGTCGTACAAATTGCTTAAGAATTCCATGATCTTGGCAAAAGATTCGCCAATACCAGAGTCGACAAACTGGCTTTGATTAGGGGCAGCAAGAATATCGACGCCAGTTAACTTGTTTTGGATCATGACATCATTAATGATCTCTGGATCAAGATCCGCAACGCGATCGATCAGATCGAGAGCGTTATTCTTACCGTGTTCGTTAAAGAAAACTGCCGCGTCTCCAAACATTAGATTTGAATCAACAAGGGCGACCTTATGATTTGAATCTTTTAAAGTAACAGCAAGATTTGCTGCGATCGTAGTTGTACCACTTCCGCCTTTTGGGCTGTAGACAACGACAACCTTGCCCTGAACTGTGGGATAATACGCTTGCGCTACTCCGGCAGGTAATGGACCCGTAGCCGAATATACAGCAGTTGCTTTTGCTTTTTCCTCCTGTGCCATTGTTCCGGCGCGACGGATAGCGGCTGTTAACTCGTCGATCAACGGGGGTTTTGTAAGGAAATCACGTGCACCGGCAAGCATTGCCCGGCGCATGTAATTCGGATCGCTTTGGACCGAAAGGATGACTATTTGTATATATGGGACTTTTTTCCGAATATTCTCAGTCGCAGTTATGCCATCCATATCTGGCATATTGATGTCCATTACGATGACATCAGGTTTAAGTTTCTGGGCCAGATCGATTGCCTCAAGTCCTGTTTTGGCGGAACCAACAACTTCGATGCTTGAATCAAACTGAAGCATGCGCAGGATCATCTCTCGCGATTCATCAGTATCATCCACAACAGCGACAAAAACTTTTTCCTGCACCACGATATTCCTCTAAGAAAAAATGGTAATTGAGCAGCCTACGGCTGCATAACATAATCATTGTACGAGGGATACACGAGAACATCTACTCTCGGTTCAGTTGCATATGGCAGCTTTACTGGAGAGGGAATGTTCTTTTGATCCATGACATACTGAAGGGTCACAGCGTCGGTGTTAAATATTGAGGTATCGCCAGAACTGCGTAAGGCCAGCGATAATTGCGTACCAGCCAGCTCTAAATACTTCAAAATCAACATGTCCTGGGGAGAAACAATCAAAGTTACACTGCCCGGATATACAACACCCTGCGGGGTTGAATTTTCAACGGTAGCCAAAACAACAGGGGTCGCTGCTTGAGTGGCGGATTGATCATCTGAGAGGGGGAAATACCCAATTCCTAAAACTTCGGCATCCTGGATGATGGTTTGACAAACCAGTCTTCCTCTTTGCGCTTCAGAGGGAGTGACATAAAGCAACTCATTGGTTGTTCCGTCCAGTTCGTAACGACCCTTATCTGCATACGAATCACTTTGGATGATGTACATGGAACTGGAAGGCGCACCGTTTTCACCCTCTTTGGAACCTTCAGGGTAGGTTACCGCAGTTTTGTTGGGAAGGATCGTCTGAAAACTTGTATCCACATCAACAAGAAGCAGGCAGCCCACCACCATCACATGATCGCCTTTTTGCGGGGCATAAGCAACGGCAGTTTCAGGGCTAATCTTAATTGAAGCGGCGGTCATACCTGATGGAATGTCCATTGAAGCAAGAGAGCCCTCACCTTCGTGGATCACCATGTTAGTAGTCAGCGGATAACCTGGGAGAATGTCGATTATTGCCTTGGTACCTACAGCATCTTCGATTCTCGTGAAGAATGTATCTGCGGGGGCGTCATTCTTGGGGTATTTGATCGTAGTCAGATAATCTGCGGTGATCAGTGAGCCACGAGTGATCTTTTGTGAAGCAACAACAATATCAATTAACTCAACATTCGAAGTAGGAGTGGCAGCTGGAAGAGTCGCACCACCAGTAGCTGTTTTTCCTCCCGAGTTAGACATGAGCAGATAAACCAGTGCGATGATCACGATCAAGACCAAGAGCACTATGATCAACATCTTATTGCTCTTACGCTTTTTTACAGTGGTAGCCATTGGACCCTCCTGCAGAACAAAAAACCAAAAAGGATACGAGCTTATTATACGGCAACAAATGCCGATTATTAACGCATAAACATGTAGAACGTCCTTACAAATTGGAAAGGCAGTAGATAGCCAGTTGGGTTACTTTTTATGAGCATCTGATTAAAAATCCATTCTCCGGATACAACCAAAAACAGCTTGAATTATGGATAGTCATGCCAGGAAAATTGTATGCATTTAATATGCCAAATTCTTAGGGAATAAAAAACCACCTTATTTCTAAGGTGGTTTTTTTTCTGTTCTGTAATGCTTCAGATCTTAGACACCAGACAGATCATTGTTGATGCTGCTGAATACACCACCGATTGTCGGACCAAGAAGTCGCAGAACAACGATCACAACTACTGCAATTAAAACGATAATCAGTGCATATTCAATCAAGCCTTGCCCTTTTGCTTTCGGTGCGAATAACATGTGATTTACTCCTTTCTCAAATTTAATATCTAAAAGTATTATAGAAGAAAATTACTCAAAATCAATACAACTAACATTACAATTACCTTACAAAAACCCTTTTTGATTGAAAAGCTTTACTCGGGGTCAAAGCTCTGACTAGAAACTTTCAAAGCCGTCAACAATTTGGCTGTATACGTTTCCAAAAGCTGGCCTAAGAACACGCATCGCTACCATAACAACCAATGCGATGAAGACCAGCAAGAGGACATATTCAATTATTCCTTGTCCTATCTTAGTTTGATTTTTCATAAATTACTCGAAAAAATTAGAATAATTACAAATTCATTATAGCAATAAAGAAATTGAATACAAGAGATAAAAATGAAAAGTCGAATCTTTTTACGTTAAATTTCGTATACTGTTAACGAAGATTGCGTGGTAAGAAAAAGTCGCTATAATCAATTAAGCAAATAATTTGGAGGATTCAATGGGAGATATATTCGATAAGGTTATTTCTGAACAAGATATCTTTAAAAAGATTTTGTCCAAACTCCCTGGTTTTAAGGGATATTTCGAGCGATCAGATCGACGCGCTGCCGATAAATTGCTGCGAGAGATGATCTCTGATCATTACCAGCAACAATGGGCACGGCTATCGGGGATCCAACGTGATTTGGTCAATGCTGGTCGGATCGAGGTGCTGGATGATATTGAGACGGCATCGATAAAGATCAGAACATTCATCGATAAAGTAAAAACCGCTTCATATGGTTATGCTGGCTTTTTTGATGCTGTAAAAATTAAAGAAGACGATCTTGCGCAGGTTTACCAATATGATTTGACGCTTTTGACCCTTCTTGATTCCATAACTGCTGCCATTGATAATTTGGAAGCCTCTTTGGAAACCGATGGTTTACCTGCTGCTATTCGGAATTTGATCCAAAAGGCTCAAGACAGTTTAGATGCCTTCAACAAGCGATCAGAGGTTATGAAACTTGGCCAATAAACTTTATTCGAATTCATTCGATTGGAGAATGCGATGGGAAGATTAATTGATGTTGTTGAATATCCGAATGAGATGACCGATGAACTGGTACATCGTTTTCCTGAAACAGGAGTGGCTGATCTGCGGATCGGTTCACAGGTCATCGTACGAGAATCACAAAAAGTAGTATTTATGCGAGATGGGCAGGCACTGGATACTTTCGGCCCAGGCCGTCACACGATTACTACTGCAAACATTCCATATCTGATCAACTTGATTGGCAAAGCGTTTAATGACAGAACGCCGTTCACGGCTGAAGTCTATTACGTTTCTGTAAAAGAATTCCCCGATCGCAAGTGGGGAACTGCCCAACCAATCATTGTGAGGAACCAGGGAATCGGGCTTGGAATGACCCTCCTACAGGGTTATGGTACCTATAGTTTCCAGATTTCTGATGCACAGCAATTCCTGACCCAAATCGTCGGCGCCCAGGGTTCCTATAGAATGGCGGACATTGAGAATCGCATGCGGGTTATGCTTCTCTCAAAAATTCAAGATGTTCTGGGAGAAACTGGAGCCAAGAAGAACGTTTTTGACCTGATTGGGTTGACTGAAGAGCTTGGAGCTGCTGTTCGAGCCAAAGCTCAGGATGATTTCGGAGCTCTGGGTCTTACATTAAAATCTTTCTATATTGGCAGTCTCAAACCGTCTGAGAAATCGGCTGAAGAGCTTCGGGCAATGGGTATGCTTGACATGGCTACTTATGCGCAACTCCAGGCTGCGGATGCTATGCGTGAAGCTGCTAATAATCCGAATGGTGGAGCTGGATTGACTTCTGGGATTGGTGCTGGTCTTGGCATTGGAAATGTTCTGAGCCAATCGTTATCTGGTATCGGCACTAACCAAGCGCAGGCCGGCCAGACATCAGCATCTGCAGCAATCCCGGCGGTGATGACTCCTGCTGAGGCTGCAACAGCCTTGAAGGTAACTGAAGCTGATGTATTGGCTGCGATCAAAGCTGGCGAATTGAAAGCAAAGAAAATTGGTGAATCATTCAGAATTAGCAAGGAAGCACTTGATAACTACCTGAAGAGTTGATAACGACTGAATAATTACGCAAGTCCAGCCACCCGAATAGGAATTTCGGGTGGCTTTTTTGTTTTTATTTGGTTAGGATGTATAATCCATTTGGGTTTGCCTATTCCAACACCAGGAGTTTCGATGAAACTTCACGAGTATCAGTCAAAGCAAATATTCGCACGTTATGGAATTCCAATACCAAAAGGTAGAGTAGCTGGTACAGCAGGAGAAGTCAAACAGATTACCGAAGAATTCGGAACAAATGTGATCATCAAGTCACAAGTACTTGTCGGGGGAAGAGGAAAAGCTGGTGGTATTCGATTGGTAAAATCACCTCAAGAAGCCCAGGAAGTTGCAACATCTATATTGGGGATGGAAATCAAGGGATTACCGGTCCGGAAGGTATTAGTTGATGAAGCTGTATCCATCGTGAGAGAATTTTATTTTGGCATCACGATCGATAGAGTGAAGCAACAACCAGTGTTGATGGCGTCAGGGTCAGGTGGGATGGAAATTGAAGAAGTGGCTGTCAAGAATCCGGAAAAGATATCAAAGGTTTACATCGATCCAATCCTGGGACTGAAAGAATTCCAACTCAGGGACGTAGCGATGAGCATTGACCTGCCCAGGCAGCAATGGAGAGCCTTCACTGAGATAGGGATGGCATTATGGAAAGTATTTTCTGATTGTGATGCTTCTTTGGTTGAGATCAATCCTCTGGTTATTGCTGCAGAAAATAAGCTGGTAGCTCTTGATGCAAAAATTATTCTTGATGACAACGCGCTCTTCCGACATCAAGACCTGGCAGAATTGAGAGACATGGATATTGAAGAGCCGAGTGAAATAGAAGCCAGAAAATTTGAGGTCACATTTATTAAAATGCAGGGAAATATTGGTTGTATGGTGAATGGAGCGGGGCTGGCCATGGCAACCATGGATATTTTAAGTCTTTTCGGTGGAGAAGCTTCAAATTTCCTGGATATTGGGGGAGGCGCTTCTGCTGAAAAAGTGGCCGCGTCACTACGAATTATCTTAAGTGATCCAAAAGTAAAAGTCGTTTTAATCAATGTTTTTGGGGGGATCACTCGCTGTGATGTCGTCGCAAAGGGAATTCTTACGGCTGCTGAAGAGGTCGGTGTAAAGGTTCCTATGGTCATACGTTTGGTTGGAACGAATGAAGAGGAGGGACGGCAGATCCTAAAGTCGTCCAAATTCGCAAGCGCTGACACACTTGTCCAGGCCGCGCAAATGGCTGTGGCTGCCACAAAGGAGAATTAATCCCGATGAGTATTCTTGCAAACCAAAACACAAAACTAATCGTGCAAGGTATCACCGGGCATGAGGGATTATTCCATGCTCAACAGATGCTTTACTATAAAACCAATCTGGTAGGTGGAGTAACCCCGGGCAAGGGTGGCGAGTGGGTACTGGATGGAAAGGTTCCTGTGTTTGATTCTGTGAAAGCTGCGGTTGAGGTAACCGGAGCGGACGCGTCGGTGATATTTGTCCCAGCGCGCCACTGCGCAGACGCAATCTATGAGGCCGCTGATGCCGAGATTCCACTTGTTGTTTGTATCACTGAGGGTGTTCCAGTTCAAGATATGCTGAAAGTGAAGAGTTTCCTAAAACAAAAGAAAACAAAATTGATTGGCCCAAACTGCCCTGGAATATTGACACCTGGTGAGTCAAAGATTGGAATTATTCCCGGAAATATCACCCTGCCGGGAAATATTGGAGTAGTTTCAAAATCAGGAACGCTTACGTATGAAGTTCTTCATGCATTAAGACAGCAAGGAATGGGTGTGTCGACATGTGTCGGGATAGGTGGCGACCCGATCAAAGGTATGGGATTCATTGAGATTCTTGAATTGTTTGAAGCGGATGCACACACTGACAAGGTTGTTTTAATCGGTGAAATTGGGGGAAGTGATGAGGAAAATGCTGCGGAATATATTTCACGGTATATGACCAAGCCCGTGGTTGCATTCATCGCCGGAATCACCGCTCCATCCGGGAAAAGGATGGGCCATGCTGGAGCTATTATAGATGGAAAGACAGGAACAGCAAAAGCGAAAATTGAAGCGTTGGAAACAGCAGGTGTGAGAGTGGCGAAGCACCCTGAAGAAATCCCCGCAATATTGAGCTAATTAAGAGGCGCAGGAAAAATTTTTCCCGCGCCTCAATTATTGATTATTTTTTGTGTTCGTCAATATATTTGATGGCATCAGAAACAGTCTTAATATTTCGAGCGTCTTCGTTATTAATATTAATATCGAATTTTTCGCAAAAACCATCGATCAGGAAGAACTGGTCCATGGAGTCGGCTTTTAAATCTTCGACAAATCGAGTGTTTTCTTTGACTTCCTTTTCATCGACTTTGAGAACATCGACGATAACTGCTTTAACCTTTTCGAACGTATCACTCATTCTAGACCTCCTGAAATTATTGCCAACTGAGATATATTTAGAATTGTAACTTTACTGTTCATTCTGTCAAGGAACAGCGGTGCACAATCTTGTTTTACAACTTTTAATAACACCAGGATTGTATTTTAGGTCTGGTATACTCTAATTAATCGGTGAGAGATTATGACGAATCACATTCAAGGAAGAAAAGTAGACCACGTCCGCATCAATCTGGAAGAAAATGTTCTTTCCGGATATACCAATGGACTGGAGAAAATCACTCTCGAACATTGCGCTTTGCCTGAGATCGATCTTGCAGATATCTCAACAAAAACCGAATTCCTGAAATTTCCATTGCGAATCCCTTTGATCATTTCTTCCATGACTGGAGGAAACGAGGAGGGATTGAAGATCAACCGAAACCTGGCGATAGCTGCTGAGCAAAAAGGGGTGGCAATCGGACTGGGCTCACTGCGTCCAATGTTTGAGAATCCCGAATTAGTTGATTCCTTTAAAATAAGGTCTTTGGCACCTCATATCCCCATTTTTGGCAATATTGGAGCGGTTCAATTTAATTATGGATTAACGACTGATGATTGTAAACGACTAGTGGATACAATCGAAGCGAACGGTTTATTCCTTCATTTGAATCCCCTGCAAGAGGCTTTACAACCAGAAGGGGATACAAACTTTAAAAGATTGCTAGAAAGAATTGATGAACTCTGCAAAGCAGTAAATTTCCCTGTCATTGTAAAAGAAGTCGGCTGGGGGATATCTAATTCAGTCGCGAAGAAATTGATCGAAGCAGGGGTAGCTGCAATTGACGTAGCAGGAGCCGGGGGGACCTCTTGGGCGAAGGTAGAAGCAAACCGTATCACTGATGAAAATATGCGAAAAATTGCATTTGATTTTTCAAATTGGGGAATACCGACTGCAAGTTGCATAAGAGAGATTCGTTCTATCGATAAGAAGATTCCGTTAATCGCTTCAGGTGGGATTCACAATGGAATCGAAATAGCAAAATGTATCGCTCTGGGGGCAAATCTTTGTGGAATGGCGGGCGGGTTATTGAAAGCAGGGGCTGATTCGGCCAAAAAGGTGATCGATGAAATTGAATATGTTGAAAAGGAATTGCGTATAGCCATGTTTGTAGCCAGAAAACAAAATATTTCTTCTCTCTCAAAATGCAGGCTCATCGATGTCACGACAAGGTGATGTTTTGACTCCAAATATGAAACATATATATGACGAATTCGAAAAACAGGCGAGAAAAGCCGTAGATGAATCTTTTGTAGGTCAATATCGTGGTTTGGGTGATATTTTTAAATTCCAAATGGGGTGGAACGAACAATCTGGTAAACGCGGCAAGCGTATCCGACCTTTAATGTTGCTTCTGACTGTTGATGGTTTTAAAAAAAACTGGAATAAAGCGATCCCCGCAGCTATTGCGCTGGAATTGATCCACAATTACTCTTTGATCCATGATGATATCGAAGACAACAGTAAATTGCGGCGTGGAGTTGAAACTGTGTGGGTTAAATGGGGGCAACCGCAGGGAATCAATAGCGGTGACGCAATGCTCAACCTGGCATTTTCAGTACTGTGGAAATTAGAGAGTGATTATTCTCAGCAAACAGTTATGGAAACGATGAAGACCTTGCAACAATATTCAATGGATTTGACAAAAGGTCAATATCTGGATATAGACTTTGAGACTCAAAGTAAAGTAACGATTGGCGATTATTTGGATATGGTAGAGGGAAAGACCTGTTCATTGTTTAAGGCAGCGCTAGAAATTGGCGCAATTTTAGGTGACGCGAGTGCTCAAGATCGTTTGCAACTGCGCAAGTGCGGTAGTCTGTTCGGAATGGCATATCAAATACAAGATGATTGGCTGGGCATTTGGGGAAATGAATCGGTGACAGGAAAATCTAATCAAAGTGATCTTTTGGAACGAAAGAAAACCTATCCGGTGATATTAGGTTTGCAGAAGAATCAACAATTTTTGAAACTCTGGAATCAAACAGAGGACAATGATCAGCTTCCAATACTCGAAATGACCAAAGCACTTGAGGAAGAAGGAATCAAGCAAGCGACAGAGAGCGAATTCAACCGGGTTTATGAAGAGGCTTTCTCGCTTTTGAAGTTGCTGGGGAAAAAGTACAAAGAATTTGAAGGATTGAGCGATTTTATAAGATTGTTATTGAAACGGCAATTCTAGAATGTAAGGTTGCAAAATCGAAAAGCAGATGTTGTTTTGATATGGTTTTCTGCGATTTCCAGGAGAGTTCTACGTGTCTCCGGATCAATCAGTTCGGGAATTATTTCTGACAGTGGAAAAATCAGGTGGTCCATCGTGAAGATAAGTGGATCTTGAATTTCATTGTTGAACAGTAGAATATCAAGATCGATGGGACGCGGTGAATTCTTATCTGTTGTACGAACCCGACCGAGCAGCTCTTCGATCTGACAGAGGATTTCTTCTTTAAGATCATGAGCTGAAAGCTCAGTTTGGAGAGATACAGCAGCGTTTAGAAAGGGAGGACTGATTGCGCCAATCGCGTCTGTATGCCAGAGGGATGAGATATTTACTAATCTGACCTGGGCGTTTAGTAATCTAAGCGCTTGGGGAATATTAATTTGCGGTTCTATGTTCGAACCGATTCCAATATATGCCAGGTTCATCAGGGTTTTGATCTTTCGATTTCCACGCCGACCGATTTAGAGAATCTGACCGCTCCTGGTTTTTCAACACGTACCTGCACCTTTTCAACATGAGGTTCTCCAAGGACCAGGTCGGCAATATCAGTGGCAAGCGCTTCGACAGTGTATCGCTGCACCTTTTCGACATGCGCCAGTACTTTCTTTGCGACCGTGCGATAATTCACGCTATCATCGACATTATCAGTCTCACCAGCTTTATGGATGTCGGTGTAGATTACGATATTCACAAGGATATCCTGGGGCTGTTCACGTTCTCTTTCACTGATGCCAATTACTCCCCGAATTAATAGATCATTTACAAAAATACGATCCATGTTCGCTCCGATTTTATATAATATGTCGACCACCATCCACATGAATGATCTCGCCATTCACATAAGACGGTCCTTGCAATAAGAATAAAAATACTTCTTCGAATTCATGAATATTCGCCCAGCGTTTAAGAGGAACCTGAGCGAGAATATTATCGTTTCGTGGCTCATTCGAGGGGGGTAGGATAGCACCAAGTGCCATGGCATTGACTGAAATGTCTGGCGCGGCTGCAATAGCAGTCGCCTGGGTCATTGAAGCGAGAGCCGCTTTACTGATTGTATAGGCAAAGTGATCTCTACCAGGTCGGATGGCACGCCAATCCAGCATATTAATGATTCTTCCGGATTCTCCCTGTACATGTTTTTGGATAAAAGCCTGACTAAGAATGTATGGAGCGGTTAAATTCACTGACATACAGGCCTGCCAGGTGAAAAGGTCTGTATCAAGCATACCACCCGAAGGAAAAATCGAGGCATTATTTACTAATGCAAAAATGGGTCCATAAGAAAAGACCTCTTCTACCAGGCGAAGGACATCATCTGTCTTACTAAGATCGGCTTGATGTATCCAACATTGCCTTCCCAGTGCCTGGATTTCCCGAGAGGTTTCCAGGGCTTCTTCGGGAGAATGTCCGTGGTGAAGAATCACATTGGCACCAGCGCGAGCGGCAGCCAGTGCCATGATTTTTCCAAGCCGGTAAGCAGAACCGGTAATGAGAATTTTTTTGTCTGATAAATCTTCCATAACTACATTATAGTAAGAATTGCGCATTTTCGCATGGTTTGTATAATGAATATATTGACAAAGTTAGTCCAAAATGCTATATTTATTAAACCCACCCCGTATGGGGAGGGGTAAAGGATGGTTAAGGTGAAAAATCAAGACGCGTTGGCAAGATTGAAAACGATCGAAGGGCACATTCGGGGCATTGAAAAGATGATCGAAAATGGAGAATACTGCATCGATGTCATTCGGCAGATCCAGGCTGTGCAATCAGCATTGAACAAGGTAAGTATCACCGTCTTGGATGGACATCTCAATTCCTGTTTAGTCACCGCGATTCGTGGAGATGATGTTAAGGAAAGGGAACGAGTATTGAATGAAATTGCTGAAATCTATGAAACAGCGACCAAAGTCTAAAGGAGAGTAAATGAAAACAGTAACCTATAACGTACCTAATATTAGTTGTATACATTGCGTCCACACGATCAAAACCGAATTGTCCGATGTGAAGGGTGTATCTTCTGTAAATGCGGATGCATCAACCAAGACAGTAATTGTTGAATATGAGCCGCCGGCAAACGAAGCGGAACTAGAAAAAGTTTTGGCTGACATCAATTATCCTGTGAAGAAGTAACTGAAAATTGAGGGCATCATGGTAGAAAATAAACAGGTCATCCTTCCAATTACGGGGATGACCTGCGCCAATTGTGTGGCGACTATTGAACGAAATGTTAAAAAATTACCGGGAATCGAGTCGGCATCTGTAAACCTTGCGTCTGAGCGTGCGACGATTGCGTTTGACCCCGGTCAATTGTCCCTAGAAGAAATCGTAAATAGAATTGATAAAGCTGGATATGGAATCGCCTCTGGTGAGATGGCTCTTGAATTTAAACATCTGGGTGACAGCGCGGATGCAAAACGTTTGGAAAAAACGTTTTTAAAGGTAGAGGGCGTTCAATCGGTGCAGATAAATTTAGCTTCTGATTCAGCCAAAGTTAAATACATACCCACTTTAGTGACACAACAGGAAATCCAAAAAGCTGTGGTGAAAGCTGGATTTGGATTACTGGAGTCCAGCAATAATGGGAAAGACATCGAAGCTGAAGCACGAGAAATTGAGATCAGGCACCAGTTGCATTTACTTGTGGTGAGTTTGATCCTGACCATTCCATTATTCGCCTTATCGATGTTGAGGGATTTCGATGTGCTGCCTCATTACATCGGACACGCCTGGTGGATGAACTGGCTTCTCCTTGTATTAGCGACACCAGTTCAGTTCTATGTGGGATGGCAGTATTACGCTGGTGCATATAAGGCGTTGCGTAATAGATCGGCCAACATGGATGTTCTGATCGCGATGGGATCTTCGGCAGCATACCTGTATTCACTGCCAGTTGTATTCGGATGGTTGGATGGACATGTTTATCTGGAGACTGCAGCAGTAATTATTTCCCTGGTTCGGCTAGGGAAATATCTGGAGGCGAGAGCGAAAGGGAGCACATCTGACGCAATCAAGAAGCTGATGGCCCTTCAGGTAAAAACAGCAAGGTTGGTGCAAGATAACAAAGAAAAGGACATCCCAATAGATGAAGTAAAGAAGGGAGATATCCTGCTCATCCGCCCAGGACAAAAGATCCCTGTGGATGGTGTTGTGATCGATGGAAAGACGACGATAGATGAATCGATGTTGACCGGAGAACCTATGGCAGTTGAAAAATCTGTAGGAGATAAAGTCACTGGTGCAACCATGAACCGGCAAGGATCGATCAAAATCGAGGCTGTGAATGTTGGCAAAGATACCGTATTAGCTCAAATTATCCGATTGGTGGAAGAAGCGCAAGGGAGCAAGGCACCGATCCAGAAATTGGCAGATCAAGTTTCTTCAGTGTTTGTGCCAGTCGTGATATTGATCTCGCTTATCACTTTTTTGGTTTGGATGTTCTTGTTGCCAGTGATCATACCTGCTTTGACCGTAAATCCATTCACCAGGGCGTTGATCACAGCCGTGGCTGTGCTTGTGGTGGCCTGTCCATGTGCGATGGGACTGGCGACTCCTACTGCGATCATGGTGGGTACGGGCATGGGAGCACAAAACGGTATCCTTTTCCGTTCGGGGGAAGCTTTGGAGCGGGCGCAGAAGATCGATACCGTCGTATTGGACAAAACCGGGACGGTTACCAACGGGCAACCTGTGGTCACCGATATTGTGGTCTACGATGAATCAATGGATGAAAATCGTTTGTTGGTGCTTACGGCGAGTCTTGAACGGAAAAGTGAGCATCCCGTAGGAGACGCACTGGTTGCAGAAGCCGGCAACCGAGATTTGAAACTAAAGGACGCGGAGGGTTTTACAGCCATTTCTGGGCAGGGTGTGATGGGTGAGGTTGATGGCATGAGCATCGCCATTGGTAACCAGACTTTGATGCAAGGGATGGGTAAGGAAATAAGTAATTTTTCAGAGAGAGCTACCAGTCTGCAAGACCAGGGACGGACAGTGCTTTTCATCTCGATCAACAACAAGATCGTCGGTTTGGTGGCAGTGTCAGATGTGCTCAAGCCCACTTCGAAGGAGTCGATCGATGAATTAAAAATGATGGGCTATGATGTTGTGATGTTAACCGGCGACAACCCTGTCACGGCGAGAGCAATCGGCAGGCAGGCGGGGATTGAAACGGTGATCGCTGGAGTGTTACCCACAGAGAAAGCCAATGAGGTGAAGAAACTGCAGGAAAGTGGAATGCGTGTTGCGATGGTGGGAGATGGGGTGAATGACGCTCCGGCGCTCGCCCAGGCTGATTTGGGTATGGCCATTGGCACTGGTACAGACATTGCCATGGCAGCCGCACCAGTAACATTGATCAGTGGCAATCTGCGAAATATTGCCAAGGCGATCCGGTTATCAAAACGTACTGTGCGCACGATCCGGCAGAATCTATTCTGGGCGTTTATCTATAACATTATCCTGATCCCCCTGGCGGCTTCTGGAAAGATGGATCCAATGCTCTCAGCAGCGGCAATGGCGTTCAGTAGTGTGTTTGTGGTGACAAATAGTTTGCGAATTAGACGCGCTAAGATCTAGATACCAAGAGGTTGGCTGATAACCAACCTCTTTTTGTTTCAATAATTTCCCTGCGTGGTACAATAACCAAAACCATTTGGGAAGGCACATCATGAACGATCTTGAAAGCAAAGCAATCAACACGTTACGGTTTTTATCAGTCGATGGAGTGCAACAAGCTAATTCCGGACACCCGGGTTTGCCGATGGGTACTGCCGCCATCGCCTTCACGATTTGGACGCGACATTTAAAATTCGATGCAAAAGATCCCCAGTGGCCTGACCGTGATAGGTTCATCCTCTCCGGTGGACATGGATCGATGCTTTTGTATAGTTTGTTGCATTTAAATGGATTTGGATTAACTTTGGATGATCTTAAGCAATTCCGCCAGTGGGGAAGCCTCACTCCGGGTCATCCGGAATATGGTTGGACGAAGGGTGTGGAAGCGACGACTGGACCGCTAGGCCAGGGGTTTGCAAATGGCGTCGGAATGGCAATCGCAGAAGCACATCTGGCAGCAGAATTCAATAAACCTGATCACAAAATTGTGGATCATTACACCTATGCCATTGTTACCGATGGTGACTTGATGGAAGGTGTAACTTCAGAGGCAGCTTCTTTAGCTGGTCATCTTAAGCTGGGAAAGCTGATCTATCTATACGACGACAACCGAATCAGTATCGATGGATCTACGGATATCGCATTTACCGAGGACCGAGCAAAACGATTTGAGGCTTATGGTTGGCAGGTGCTTTACGTCAAGGATGGAAACGACGTGGATGAAATCGATGCAGCCATCAAGGAAGCGAAAAAAGATGAACGTCCTTCACTGATTGTCTGCCGTACTCACATCGGTTGTGGCTTGCCAACTCGCCAGGACACATCAAAAGCGCACGGCGAACCGCCCGGTGATGAAGAATTGAACGGAGCAAAAAAGAAACTAGGTTGGCCAGAATTTCCGCGTTTTTATGTACCGGAAGACGTGGCTGAACTTTTTAGAAAGAACTCGGAAGCTGGAAACGCAAAACATAACGCATGGAATGCAAATTTCCAGGCTTATGAAAAAACCTATGTGTCAGAAGCGAAAGAATTTTTGCGCCGTATGGAAGGTGTATTCCCCCAGGATTGGGAGAAGAGTTTACCGGTCTTTCCAGCCGATGAAAAAGGGATGGCGACTCGTGTCGCTTCTGGTCAGGTGTTAAATGCCGCTGCTTCCATACTTCCCGAATTGATGGGCGGCTCCGCGGATCTAACTCCATCAAATAATACCTGGATCAAAGAAACAACAGCGTTCCAACCTGGAAATGAAATCGGACGGTATTTGCATTTTGGAGTCCGCGAACATGGGATGGGATCGATCGTGAACGGTCTGGCCTATCACAAGGGTGTCATTCCTTTTGGTGCTACTTTCCTGGTTTTCACTGACTACATGCGCGGTGCCATTCGTGTGGGTGCATTATCTCACGTCCCTTCGATCTGGATAATGACTCATGACAGCATCGGCCTTGGCGAAGATGGGCCAACCCATCAGCCGGTGGAGCACCTTGCTGCTTTGCGTGCAATTCCAAATTTGGTGGTTTTGCGCCCTGCCGACGCCAACGAAACCTGCGAAGCCTGGAAGGTGGCTATCGAACGTCGTAACGGTCCAACAGTGCTCGCCCTAACGAGGCAAGCTGTCCCAACCATGGATCAGAGTGCCGTCAATTCCTGTGCAGGACTGCGCAATGGGGCCTATGTTCTAGCTGACCTGGGTGATAAAAATCCTGAGATAATCCTGATGGCATCAGGGTCGGAAGTGGCATTGGTTCTGGAAGCAGGGAAAAAACTGGCTACTGAAGGTCATGGAGTCAGAATCGTGAGCTTCCCATCGTGGGAATTGTTCAAACAGTCCAGTCCGGAATACCGTGAAAGCGTTCTCCCCACAAATGTGAAACGCAGATTGGCTGTTGAAATGGGTGTTGATCAGGGTTGGGAACGCTGGGTGGGAGACGGTGGTGAAGTCCTCTGTATGGAAGGTTATGGTGCTTCCGCTCCGGCGAAAATTCTTTTTGAAAAATTTGGTTTCACCGTCGATTCTGTGCTGCAAAAGGCACATAAGCTGCTTGAGAAATGAGAAATAGAAAATGAAAATTGCTGTTGCTTGTGATCATGCAGGGTTCCCGTTAAAGGATGAAGTCATCTCAACAATCGAACAGTCAGGGAATGAAGTGGTGGACTTGGGGACTTATAGTCTGGAGCCGGTAGATTACCCTGATTATGCCGAGAAAGCCGGTAGAGCGATTTTACAGGGGCAGGCTGATCGCGCGGTAGTGATCTGCGGATCTGGAGTTGGAGCTTCGATTGCTGCAAATAAAATGCATGGTATCTATGCATGCGTCTGTCATGATACTTATTCGGCTCACCAAGGGGTCGAGCATGACAATATGAACGTTCTTTGCCTGGGGGGAAGGATCATTGGGGGCGAATTGGCAAAGGAGATTGTAAAAGCATATTTAAATGCAAATTTCAGTGGTGAAACTCGTCATTTACGACGGGTTACAAAGATCCATGAATTAGAAGATACTGGTTCGATCCAGACAAAAAACGGTAAATAGAGTTTCAAGAAAATAACGGGATGTAGATGCCATGAACAAAACAGAAAAACTCCGCAGTTACGGACAATCCATCTGGTACGACAATATTCAGCGCAGGCTGTTGATGAACGGTGAGTTGAAAGGAATGATTGATCGGCATGAGATTTTCGGCGTGACCAGCAATCCTTCAATTTTTCAAAACGCAATCGCAAAATCTACTGATTATGATGCAGATCTCAAATCCATGGTATGGTCAGGATGGACAGCCGATCAGATCTTTTGGGAGCTTGCAATCGAAGATATTCGACGCGCCGCGGATTTGTTCCGGGGTCTGTACGAAGAAACCGACGGTGGAGATGGTTACGTAAGTCTTGAGGTGAACCCTCTTCTTGCCAAGGATTCAATGAAAACTTACGAAGAAGCCTTGCAGTTGTGGCAACGTGTCGACCGTGAAAATTTAATGATCAAAATCCCGGCAACCAAAGAAGGGATCCCGGCAGTGAGAAAATCGATCGCAGCCGGCTTGAATGTGAATGTCACCCTCATTTTTTCAATTGATCGTTATCAAGAAGTGATTAATGCCTATCTATCTGGTCTGGAAGATCGTCTGGCACAGGGAAAACAAATTGACAATATTGCCTCAGTAGCCTCTTTCTTTGTATCTCGTGTCGATACTAAAGTGGACAAATTGCTTGAACAGAAAATCGCTACCGGGATAAATGACGCAAAAGCGCTGCAGGGAAAAGCCGCAATCGCTAATGTCAAGATGGCGTATGAGGTGTTCAAAAAGAGCTTCACCTCTGAGCGATGGCAAAAATTATCTGAGCGAGGCGCGAGATTACAGCGCCCATTATGGGCATCTACAAGCACCAAAAACCCAGATTATCGCGATGTGATCTACGTGGAAGAACTGATCGGGGCTGATACAGTCAACACGGTTCCTCCTCAGACTTTGACTGCTTTTCTCGATCATGGGAATATCAACGAAACCATTGAACAAGATCTAAACGAGGCAAAAGACCAAATTCAGATGCTTGAAGCACTCGGAATTTCGATGGGTGCCGTAACTGCTGAATTGGAAACAGAAGGTGTGGATGCATTTATTACTGCATTCATGGGCTTATTGGATTCCATTAAAGAAAAAGTTGACAAAATCACCCTCGAATTAGGTCCGATCAAGGATGATGTAAAGAATACGGTGGAATTACTGCATAATCAAAATGCCGTCAAACGACTTTACGATGTGGATGCCACTCTTTGGACTACCGATCTGACGGGCCAAGCCGAGATCAAGAAACGCTGCAATTGGCTGAACGCGCCCTGGAAAAAATGCGGCGTAGAGGGTTGTTACACTGAATTACAGAATTATTGCAAAGAAAAAGGATTCACTGATGCAGTTTTGCTAGGAATGGGTGGTTCATCACTCGCCCCTGAAGTAATGCGATTGATCAATGGGGTAACGAAAACAGATAAATTCAATGGTCTTGACCTCGTGATCCTGGATTCCACCGATCCCGGTCAGGTAAAGGAAGTAAGGCAGAAAATCGAGATCGGAAAAACACTTTTCATCGTCTCCAGTAAATCAGGTGGAACAGCCGAGGTAAATGCCTATCTTGATTATTTCTGGAAAGAGACGGTAAATGGTGTTGGAAAGAAAGCTGGCGATCATTTCATCGCCATCACCGATCCCGGCACAAATCTTGAGGTAAATGCCAAAGAAAAAGGTTTCTGGCGTATATACCCCGGGGATCCAATGGTAGGCGGCCGGAATTCCGCACTCACCGCGTTTGGCCTTGTTCCGGCAGCTTTGATCGGGATGGACGTGGAAAAATTGCTACGAAATGCAGAATCGATAGCTGAGAAGTGTCTTCCGGAAGTTCCCACCGGCGCCAACCCCGGTGCTGTCTTAGGTGCCATTCTTGGCGCGGCTTGGAAGCAAGGACGGGATAAACTGACGATTGTGACCGACGCTGAATGGGAGTCATTTGGCTCATGGTTGGAACAACTTATCGCTGAAAGTAGCGGCAAACAAGGGAAGGGCATCATCCCTGTCGCAAATGAACCAGCACTTGAAGCCTCAAGATATCAAAAAGATCGAATTTTCGTGTATATAAACTCGACGAACTCAAAATCTATTTTTATTGAGAATATTCGAAAGGCCGGTCACCCTGCCATTGAAATTCTGGTGCGTGATTCGTATGATCTTGGTGGCCAATTCTACCTCTGGGAAGTAGCAACCGCCATTGCGTGCTCGATCATGGGTGTTAATTCATTTGATCAGCCAGATGTACAGGACAATAAAACCCGAACAGTCAGTAAAATCAACGACTTTCGTAAAAACGGTAAATTCCAGGAAGACTCGCCAGCCCTGGATTTGCCTTACGCTAAAATTTATGTGGACGCCAAATTAATTGATCTTAAGAATCCTTCGTTGCATGATCTTCTAATTGATTATCTCAAGAAGGTGATCAAGCCAGGTGATTATGTGGCAATTAACGCATATATGCCTCGTAATCAAAAGAATATCGAGGAATTGACGCGACTTAGAGAAAGTATTTTGAGTGAAGTGTCTGTTGCTACAACTCTTGGGTTTGGGCCGCGTTTTCTTCATTCCACTGGGCAACTACATAAAGGTGGTCCGGACAGTGGAGTTTTCATACAAATAACAGCGGATGTGGCTGAAGACATCGAAATCCCGAATGAGGGTATGACCTTTGGTGTTCTAGAGAAAGCTCAATATCTGGGTGATTTTGAAGCGTTACAAGCCCGAAATCGTAGGCTGATTCGCATCCACATGAATCAACCCGATCATCAGAGATTGATAAAGTAGCATTATGACTGATTCCAGATTGGATGAGTTCGAACAATATCGCGCCAGGATGAATGAGCGAATCTTACAGATCGATAACATGGGGATTAAACGCTTTTTCAACCTGGACACATCAGCATATCAGGATGGTGCCCTCGATCCCAAAACAAAAGAGTTGCTCGGTTTGGTAGCTTCAATGGTTCTGAGATGTAACGATTGCATTGATTATCACATTCTACAATGCGTCAAGGCAGGATGGACGGACGAACAACTATACGACTCATTCAACGTGGCACTGGTTGTGGGAGGAAGTATCGTCATTCCTCACCTAAGGCACGCAGTCGAATCACTTGATATTGCCAGAAAAAAGTTCCAGGGTTGACCTGGAACTTTTTTAAGCAGATTTCTTCTTGCGAAAGATTTTTGACCCAAGCCAAACAGCGGCAAATACAGTCCATGGATGCGATAATGCCCAAAGAAACCACTGGCCAGTCTTTCTTGTCAAATCGATTTTCAGAACTTCATTATTGGAAGGAAGAGAAGATGGTTGATTCCAATCCATATCAATTAACGGGTCAAGAAAACCCTGTCGAACACATCCTTCGAGACTAAAAATATAGATGTTGTTTGAAAATTGTTTTGCAATCAACAAATCGCGCTTAAGGTCTTGCCAGGTCATCGGGCGGAGTGGATCACCATCCTCGAGTTCGACGCCGCCGCCTGTACTACCCAAACCGATGCCTTGCGCCTGGCGGGCGTAACTTGTAAGGATGGCGGCTCCGTTCTTTGAAAAAAATGACGTGTAAAGCATCAACACCTCACGATCCACATTCAATGGTGGTGTTCCCAGTAGACGCGAAATGATTTCGGATGATGCTTTTCGTTCTTCAATTACGAATGGAAAATTGTATGTCTCAACTGGATAACCATCAAGCTTGATAATTTCCATAAGAGACTGAAGCTCCGTAATTGCTTTGTTGTAATATGATTTCTGGAACGCTCTTGATATCAGGTCAGGTAGATGATGTTTCCAGGCTGGCCCGAGAAGAGCGATACGGTCATATCGCGGTTCAAGATCGATACCGATACCTGCCCATTGTATTTGATACTGTGAAGTCCAATCCTTTAGGCGCCTATAGGCGTGTGCTGTTGCGCTGATCGTGTCAAGACTCGTCCAATATCCTTCTTCCTTGGGTAATAATAGCCAAGCTGTCACGGGAACTCCGACGTTAGTCAGGTGTTTGACAATTTCAGCTCTTTCAGGAGACAGGTCATGAATTCCCATACTGAGGTTGGCATTCAATTTCCTTAGTTTTATGATCAGTGCTGAATCCTTGAAAAGGCTGATCAAATCCTTTTCATCGAGTTCGCAAAAGAAGGTGAGGTCAGGTTGAGAGTTCATGAAATCATCTGTGCCAGCGCGACACAACCCAGAACACCAGCGCGGTCTCCTAAATCGGGCAATTGAATATATCGATCGATATGTTTTATGATCTCATCGCTCTGAATATACCCATTTAGCGTTTCAATTACTTTCTTTCGAACAAGATCGATTAATCCGGGTACCTTCATCACGCCACCTCCAAGGATGATTCTTTTTGGAGAAATGGTTAGCACGAGATTCGCAAGACAATATGCAAGATACCTTGCTTCTATTTCCCAGGCGGGATGATCCAGAGGAAGTGACTCAGCGGGGGTGCCCCAGCGCGATTTGATTGCCGGACCGTTAGCCAACCCCTCAAGGCAATCTCCGTGTGATGGACAATTTCCAGGGAATGGATCTACCTCCATATCGTGAGGAACGAAAATATGGCCAATTTCGGGATGTAACAAGCCATGTACCGGTTTGCCATCGACGATTACGCCGCCTCCGATACCTGTTCCGATCGTGAGATAGACAAAGTTGTCGCAGCCAACCGCCGCACCCCATTTACCTTCACCAAGCGCAGCCGCAGTCACATCAGTATCGAAGGCAGCAGGGATGGCTAGTGCTTTTTGAAGGAATCCGAGGATATCAGCATTTCGCCAAACCAATTTGGGTGTTGCAGTGATTCTGCCGTAATTTGGAGAAGATAAATTTAGATCGATTGGTCCAAAGGAACCAAGACCAAGCGATTTATATTGGATACTATGTTTTGTTTTTATTTGCTTGAAAAACTCCACAACCTCGGGTAAGGTTTCATCTGGGGTTGTAGTTTCGATTCTCTTTTCTTCGAGAATATTTTTTGGATCGTTCGCAACGATGCAATTAAATTTTGTTCCACCTGCTTCCACTCCACAAAACCATTCCATGATAAAAACCTTTTTCAGTGAGATTGGTATTAATCATAGCATATCAAATGGGATTAATTAGAGTATCAAGTATAATTTGTTTATCTTTGCACCAAAACCAATCTGGGCGGGCTCATTTTGTGATTTCATTTTATTCACTCATAGGATGAGTTGCGTCCAAAATCATTATTTGAGGGAACTATGGATCTTTTTGAGAAGTGCCGGAATTACACAGATGCAAGGGAAGCCATACAAAGGGGGGTGTACCCATATTTCATTCCTTTGAATGAAAATGAGGGTACAGAGGTCGTATTCCAGGGAAAGAGATTGATCATGTGCGGCTCGAATAACTACCTGGGATTAACGACACATCCTAAAGTTCGAGAGGCGGCCATTGAAGCGATCAAGAGATATGGAACTAGCTGTACCGGATCGCGGTTTCTAAATGGTACGCTTGCGATGCATGAACAGCTCGAGCACGAATTGGCGGAATGGGTAGGGATGGAATCCGCACTCGTTTTTTCGACTGGAATGCAGACCAACCTGGGAACCGTAAGTGCATTAATCGGGCGGGACGACGTGGTTGTACTGGATAAAGAGGATCATGCGAGTATTGTGGATGGTGCCAGACTTGGCTATGGCAAAATTGAACGTTATCGCCACAATGATCTGGAACACCTTGAAAAGGTCCTGCGATCCATCCCGGATACTGCAGGCTCTTTGCTGGTGGTGGATGGTCTTTTCAGCATGGAGGGCGATCTTGCTCCCATCCCTGAGCTGGCAAAACTAGCAAAAAAATATGGCACACGTTTTATGGTAGATGATGCGCATGGCATGGGTGTAATGGGCGGTGGTCATGGAACAGTAGCTCATTTCAACGCGACAAAAGACGTCGATCTGATCATGTCCACTTTTAGCAAATCATTTGCATCTTTGGGCGGTTTTATCGCGGGTGATGAAAACACGATCGACTACATCAAGCATAATGCTCGAGCTTTGATCTTCAGCGCCAGTATCCCCCCAGCTAACACCGCAGCTGCTCTGGCTGCTCTTCAGGTGATGAGAGAAGAACCAGAACGTAGTCAGCGAGTTTGCGAAATCGCGACAAAAATGCGCAAAGGGTTCAAACAGCTTGGCTTCAACATCGGTAAATCTGAAACCCCTGTCATTCCAATTATCATTGGAGATGATGAAAAAACCTTTCATTTCTGGAAGTTACTCTTCGATAATGGAGTGTTCGTCAATCCAGTCATCAGTCCGGCAGTCAGTGCCGGTCACCAATTGCTGAGAACCAGTTACATGGCAACGCACACAGATGAACAGATGAATCGTGTGCTCGATACATTCGCAAAAGTCGGTAAGGAAGTCGGCGTAATTTAGTTTGTTGAAGAAAATGAGAAGCGCGAGTCTGTGTTACGACTCGCGCTTTTTGTTACTTCGTCATGAACAGGATACCGATACATGCCGGTCCGCAATGGCTCGATATTGTCGCTCCGGCATGAGTGATGCATATCTCATTAATTGATGTTAATTTGAGCAATTCCTCTTTAAGATAGAGAGCATCCTCATCCGAGTTGGGATGGGTAATGAACACGCGGTCGGTATCAATATTGGGAATTTTGCTCTTAAAATCTATCAGCATGGAATCAAGTGCTTTTTTTCTGGATCCACTGATCTTCTCTTTGACGTTCATTGTGCCATCATGCCGGACTTCGATCACCGGGCGAATCTTAAGCAGACTGCCCATCAGATGTTCCATGGAGGTACATCGTCCGCCCATATATAGATAGTCCAGGGTATCAATCACGAAGGAAGTATTTACTTTGGGCACGAGTGCCAAAATATCTTTTTCAATCTCGTCAATGGATTTCCCAGCATCACGAAGCTCGGCAGCTTTGAGAACGAGAAGACCTATACCGGTGGACAAGTTAAGTGAATCAATGATACGGATATCCTTATCGGGTAGATTTTTAGCTGCTATCTGAGCATTTTGATTGCTGGCAGAGAGCTTCGAACTGATACCGATATAGATCAAAGAATCGTAAGGTTTGAAAGCTTCAATAAAGGCTGCTTGCGAGGGAGCCGATGTTGTTGGTAATTTTCCCTGCATTTTTACCTTTTCAAAAAGTTCAGGAGCGGTGATATCAACTCCATCGTTGTAGGTGTTTTCACCAATAATGACACCCAAAGGAACTATATGAATATTGAACCTTCTTATTAATTCAGGTGAAAGGTCAGCGCAACTATCGGTAAAGATTTCCATAAAGTCATCCTTGAATAAAGAATTCAGTTAAAACCACTTTTGCTTCTTGAAGAAATAGATCATTCCTAATGAGATCAATAAACAGAGAAGGCAGACTAACCAGAACCCTAGTGGAGAAGAGAGACCTGGAATATGTATGAAATTCATGCCGAATAAACCGGTGATGAATGCGAGAGGAAGAAAAATAGTAGATACAATCGTCAAAGCTTTCATTACTTCATTCAAACGTAATGAGGTTGAATTAAGGTAAATATCCATTGCGCCTGATACGATATCCCGGATGGTCTCAGCAAGATCAAGGATCCATACCAGATGGTCATAAATGTCTCGGAAATAGATGCGATTGCCAGAATCGATCTGTGGATACTGATCGCGTGCCAGACGATTGATTACTTCACGAAGGGGTGTGATGATTCGGCGCAATGAAACAATACTATGTTTTATAGAAAGCAATCGTTCAAGAACCTGAGGATTGGGCTTCTGTAGTACCGTATCCTCGAGGACTTCGATTTCATTTTCCATGTTATCGGTGACTGGCATAAATTCGTCGACCAGTGAATCTAACAAGGCGTGACAGAGAAAATCGCATCCGCGGTTGTAGACGCGATGATCTCGTTGGAGCCGTTTCCAAACACGCTCCACGGGAGCCATGGTTGGCGCGGTAAAACACGAGACAAGGTAATTGGAACCGAGAAAGATATCTAGCTCTGAGGAATCAAGATCAAATTCACCCTTGGATACTTTCAAAGCATTGGCTATGATAAAAAGATATTGATCGTAATCATCCACTTTGGCGATTTGATATCCATCACTTAAACAGTCTTCAATTGCCAAAGGATGGAATTGCATTGTCTCCCCCAACACAAGATTAATCTCTGCTGCTGTCGCGGATTCCAGGCTGATCCAAACAATGTTAGTTGCATCGTTGATGGCTTCTCTGGCTTCCACAAGTGAAATTTCAGCGAAGTTGTTGGCTGACTTGAACATTTTTACACAGCGGATCATGGCATTATTTTAATACAAATCCGAATCATGATGGTATTCTAGATACAATTGAGTTGTGAAAAACCAGGAGAAAACAATGAGAGACATAAATACAAACGAGCTTATTTCGCTTTTGAGGGAATCATTTATCAGAGAGAAAGCGGCGAATGTGGATACATGCATCCAGGCCAACTTAGAAGGAAGCGGGGGAGGAAAGTGGTTCATGAAAATTCAAAATCAAATATTGGATATTCAAGAGGGTGAAACTGATGAGGCTCAGGCGAAGGTAAAAATGAATGTGAATGATTTCGTAGATTTGATGTCCGGCAATCTTGATCCGTTTAGAGCATTTCTAACCGGCAAAGTAAAAATCATTGGTGATCAATCCGCGGTTATAAGGCTCTCTTCTCTGTTCCGTTTGAGTAGCGCGGACTTGAAAAAACTAGTTGAATGAAATTTTGAAAGAGTGCAGTTAAAATAATCCCCAATCCTCGCCGATGCCTTCTTCCATCATCGAAAAGTCCCATATCTCCATGCGGAGATCGATATTAACCGGGCGCCCCAACATTTCTTCGGATTTCTTGCGGATGGATTCAAGCATGGAAGGGCCGTAAGGGCAGAATGGTGTGGTCAACAATACACTTACAATCGCACCATCTTCATCAATTTTTACATTACGTATCAACCCGAGCTGAATCACGTTTAATCCAAGTTCAGGATCGCTGATATCGCATAATCCTTTGCGTAGTTTATTGCAGAGTTCAGGATAGTCGTTTTCAGATTCCCATACAGGCCTATTGGTACCCGGTTTACCGGTAGGAAGCATTTATCCCTCCACAGCTTTCTGCTTTGAAATTAAATAGGAGCAATGATGATCCCCGTCCAGCACACATTGAATTTTCTCGATGGGAATAGATAAAATGGAGGAAATGAGGGTCTGATCCATAGTACAGACCTCAGGATGCGATTGACCGATGTGGTAAAAAGGGCAAGCAATTTCGTTAATACGATAATCATCACCGGTTTTTTCCCACTCGATCGAAAAACCCTGTTCCTCAAGTATATTCTTGAGGAAATCAAGTTTCTTTTCAAACGACATACGTTTGGTTTGGTCGGCCTTTTCGGCAGCTAATTGTTTTGCCATCTGGGGGAAGATTTCGTTGAATTGAGGTTCTGGAAGCGCCTGTTTGAGTTGGGTAAGCAGGCGATCTGTTAGCTGTAAATATCGAGATGGAAATTTTTCCTGACCTTGTTCTGTAAGTGAATAGACCAAACGTGGACGTCCTACGCCATGGCGTTCTTCCTCAGCTTTTACCAGGCCATCCAATTGCAGGCTGGTCAGGTGATGGCGAACTGAAATCGGATTGATTTGAACTGCTTCTGCCAGATCATTGATCGTTGCCATTGGGTGGTTCAGAAGCGTCTGTAATATTTTTTCACGAGTGCTTTTCATGTCAACCTCGGTTCCTTCTTAAGAGCCATAATACCATAAGTGGATAATAATAGTCAATAATTATATATTAATCCAAAATATTATGAGTAGATTATTAGAATAATATAGATAAATATGGTAATTATTGACCTTGAAGTGACGGCGTGTTATAATGACCGCGTGGTTTAATAAATAAGAATTATTATATATAAATTACAAAAAGCCTGGAGCTTGATATAATGTCTGAATTAAAAATCAAAGACCTTCACGTCAATATCGGTGAAAAACCCATTTTGAATGGCGTGGATCTGAAAGTCCCGCAGGGGGAAGTTCACGCAATTATGGGCCCAAACGGTACTGGGAAATCTACGCTGGCCAACACCTTGATGGGGCATCCTGCCTATACTGTGACCAAAGGTGAAGTTCTTTTCAAAGGAAAGAATGTCCTAGACTTGAGGACTGATGAACGCTCCAGGTTAGGCCTTTTCCTGGCTTTCCAATATCCTATATCGATCCCAGGAGTGACAGTCGCGAACTTCTTGCGAACCGCTGTAAATTCTCGCCGAAAAGCTGAGAATCCTGAAGACAAAGGAATCGCCATTCCTGAATTTCGTAAAATCCTGAAGGAAAAAATGGAAATGCTCAAGATCGACAGCTCTTTCGCGGGTCGTTATTTGAACGAGGGTTTTTCCGGCGGTGAAAAGAAGCGTGCGGAAGTTCTACAGATGGCAATTCTTCAACCTGAAATCGCAATTCTGGATGAAACCGATTCCGGGTTGGATATTGACGCTTTGAAGATTGTATCGGAGGGTGTCAACATACTCAAGGATCAGCTCAACCTGGGAGTTCTGGTGATCACTCACTACCAACGTATGCTTAACTACATCAAACCCGATGTTGTGCACGTAATGATGGGGGGGCGGGTAGTTGAATCAGGTGGACCGGAATTAGCGCTTTCATTGGAAGAGCACGGCTATGACTGGGTTCGCGAAAAAGTAGAAAACGGTTCCACGCAATTCTGAACCTTTCAACAAGCGAAAGGTATTTATTATGGGTACATCACAAGCTAATAGTTTCTTAAACAGCATCGACGAGTACCAGTACGGATTTAGTGATCCCGAGACTTATGTTTTTAAATCACACAAAGGTCTCGATGAGGAAGTTGTCAAGCAAATCTCGCTGATGAAACAAGAACCGCAATGGATGCTTGATTTTCGACTTAAAGCTTTGACTCATTTCAAAATTCGACCGATGCCGAATTGGGGAGCGGATCTGAAGGCATTGAACCTGGACGATATTTATTATTACGTCAGACCTTCCGAGGAAACAGGGAAAAGCTGGGATGAGGTTCCAGAGACAATCAAGAAAACTTTTGACCGTTTGGGTGTTCCTGAGGCAGAACGAAAATTCCTGGCTGGTGTTGGCGCTCAGTACGAATCAGAGATGGTGTATCACAGTATACAGGAACACCTGGCAAAACAGGGTGTCATCTTCCTGAGCATCGAAGACGGATTGAAGCAGCATCCGGACCTCTTCAAGCAATACTTCGGTACAGTGGTACCTATAGAAGACAACAAATTTGCAGCATTAAACTCCGCTGTCTGGTCTGGTGGTTCGTTTGTTTACGTGCCTAAAGGTGTTAAGGTGGAATTGCCGTTACAGGCCTATTTCCGTCTCAATGTGGCGAATATTGGCCAGTTTGAACGATCGTTGATTATTGTTGATGAAGGTGCCCAGGTACACTACGTGGAAGGTTGTACGGCACCGCAATATTCAACAAACTCACTGCATTCTGGTGTGATTGAGATCATTGTAAAGAAAGGCGCACGTATGCGCTACACGACTATTCAGAATTGGTCGACCAACGTATTTAACCTGGTCACGCAACGTTCGATGGTCGAGGAAAATGGCACAATGGAGTGGGTAGATTGCAACCTTGGCTCTCATGTCACCATGAAGTATCCCTCTTGTTACTTGATGGGACCTGGTGCCCATGGTGAGATCCTCTCAGTGGCTTTTGCTGGTCAAAATCAGGTTCAGGATGCCGGTGGTAAGATGATCCACTTCGCTCCGAATACCAGCTCAAAGATAACATCAAAATCAATTTCTAAGAACGGTGGTCGATCATCCTACCGTGGACTGCTTAAAGTTTATAAAGGCGCCTCCAACGTTAAGTCGAATGTGGTTTGCGACGCGCTTTTGCTTGACCCCCAATCCCGTTCAGATACTTATCCGACGATCGAGATCGATGAAGAAGACGTAACAATCGGGCACGAAGCCACTGTTTCTAAGGTTGGAGAAGAGCAGTTGTTTTACTTGATGAGCCGGGGTCTTTCGGAAGAGGAAGCGACCACGATGGTGGTTTCTGGATTTATCGAACCGTTGGTCAAGGAACTTCCCATGGAATACGCTGTGGAAATGAACCGCCTGATTCAGTTGCAGATGGAGGGATCGGTCGGTTGACCAGATGGATAAAATCATTATGACTGATACACCTGTTATCATTAAGAAACCCCACCCGTCCTCAAGCGCATCAGTTGAGCGAAAAGTAAGCTTCGCACCTGACTTGAAAAAAGTATCTTCAAAAGTCATGAACTTTCGCGAGCAAGCCTGGAATGCGTTTAATGGGTTGCCATTTCCAACCAACAAAGATGAGGCTTGGCGGCGAACCGAAATCAGCAAATTACCTTTGGAATCTTTACGAGTTGCTGAAAATACCTCTGCAGAGAAACTGAATATTCCACAAGACCTGCTTGAACCCCTGGCAGACGGTGCACATGGTGGACAGATCGTAATTGAAGATGGCCGCGTGAAACTCCATCTCGATCAGGAATGGAAAAAGAAAGGCGTGATCTTTACCGATTGGCAAACTGCCTGGAAAGACCACGCGGATGTGATCAGCAAAATCTCAGGCAATTTGTTACGCCCGGATGAGGATAAGTTTGCTGCACTCTCGTATGCAATGGTTGAGAATGGCGCTTTTCTATATGTGCCACGTGGAGTGAAAGTGACCAGCCCGTTACACAGTTTGATCTGGGTATCGGGTGAAGGATTAGCTCATTTCTCAAACATTACCATTCTGCTCGATGAAGGAGCGGAAGTGACTTACGTACATGAATCCGCATCGAGTAATCAGAATCACAAGGATAGCTTGCACGCAGGCGTGATGGAGATTCAAGTTGGCGAAGGAGCCACATTGCGGTTCGTGGAATTACAGTCGTGGGGTGAAAACGTATGGAATTTTACTCACGAGAGAGTAAATGTCGGCCGTGACGGAAACGTGGAATGGATCTTTGGTGCTCTTGGCAGTAAAGTAACGAAAAATTTTTCTGACCTCAATTTGGTTGGGCAGGGTGCCATGGGCAAAATGTCTGGCTTCTACTTCACGCATGGAAATCAGCATCTAGACCATGACACACAGCAAAATCATTTGGCGCCAAATACCACCAGCGACTTGTTATTCAAGGGAGCTTTAGTAGGTAAAAGCCGATCAGTTTGGCAGGGAATGATCCATGTGGCTGAAAATGCCACTAAAGCTGACGGGTATCAGGCCAACCGGAACCTCTTGCTCGATCAAAGGGCCCGAGCTGATTCGATTCCCGGATTGGAAATATTAACCGACGACGTTCGTTGCACCCATGGGGCGACGGTAGGCAAGATCGACCCCGAAGAACTGTTTTACCTGGAAAGCAGGGGTATGCCGAAAGATGATGCTGAGAGATTGATTGTTGAAGGATTTTTTGATCCCATCATGCAGCGGATTCCGTTTGAAGGCGTGCGGACACGCTTTCAAAAAGCGATCCTCCAAAAACTGGAAAGTACCAGGACTTAGCAACCTGATTGCTGGAAATATGCTAGAATAGACCGATTAAATATTTGCTGGAGCAAAGATTATGGCACAAATTCCATTCATGAAACCGCCTGCGCATGAATTTTTATATGAGGTTGGCGAATCAGTAGAAGTATTTTGCGATCACGAAAAAAGCAGTGAGCGCATCCGTGGTTGGCTGCGCGGTATTGTGGTCCAGGTGGACACCAAAATGGTGGCAGTTCAATTCCGTTCGAGTGTGTATCTGACCGACGGTTGGATGGTACCGGATCATATCCTTTGGTTTCCGCAAAATTCCCCTCATATTCGACAGATCCAAAAAAAGGGGACAAAAGCTGAGGTTGCCAATATTGGCGAGCTTTAAGGGTAAAAATGGCTGACAATTCAATGGGATCATTTAGCGAAGACAAGATCAGGGCTGAGTTCCCCATAATGAAAAGAGAGGTAAAACCAGGAATTCCTTTGGTTTACCTGGACTCTGCGGCGACATCGCAGAAACCACAGTCTGTGATCGACGCGATGAATGATTATTATGAGCTTCACAACGCCAATATTCACCGCGGCGTGCATACCCTGGCTGAGGAAGCCACGGCGATGTATGAAAACGCCAGGGAAAAGATTGCCCGATTCATCGGCGCGGAGAAAGCCAGCGATCTGGTATATACCCGAAACACGACTGAATCAATCAATCTGGTGGCGTTTACATGGGGAAGAAAATTTCTGAAAAAGGATGACCTGGTCATTCTTTCAGAAATGGAGCACCATTCCAACCTGGTACCCTGGCAGATGCTGGCCGAAAAAAGCGGAATTCGCCTGGAATTCATTCGCGTCACCGACGATGGTCTTCTTGACCTGGATGTCTATGCAAAGTTGCTGAACGAAAAGCCCAAACTCGTCTCTGTGACACAATTTTCAAATGTACTTGGGACAATCAACCCGATCAAACAGATCGCCAAATTGGCACATGAAGCCGGGGCGTTGATCCTGGTGGATGGCGCCCAATCCGTTCCACACATGCCGGTTTCGGTCAAAGACCTGGATATCGATTTTCTGGCTTTTTCAGCGCACAAAATGCTCGGTCCCACCGGGATAGGTGCACTATGGGCACGCGAAGAGCTTTTGAAAGCCATGCCGCCGTTCCTGGGTGGCGGTGACATGATCAAAAAGGTGTATTTGCGATCATTCACAGCGAACGATATCCCGCACAAATTCGAAGCGGGTACACCTTCAATCGCGGAAGCCATCGGCTTTGGCGCGGCAGTGGATTACCTGAATAAAGTCGGAATGGACGCTGTTGCAGATCACGAAAAAGCGATGACGACTTATGCCGTGGAGAAACTGCAACAGATTCCCGGATTGCATCTGCTTGGACCTGCAGCGGACAAACGAGGGGGTGTCACTGCCTTCGAATTGGATGGCGTTCATCCACACGACGTGGCACAGATCCTTGATGGCGATGGTATCGCTGTCAGGGCCGGCCACCATTGCGCTATGCCTTTGCACGACCGCTATAATCTGCCGGCAACCACCAGGGCAAGTTATTACCTGTATAATACGACCAAAGAGATTGATCAACTGGTGGAATCACTTTATAAGGTAAAAAAGGTATTTGGGGTTTAAGGGAATTGAATGGACGATCTTTATCGGGAAGTGATCATCGAGCGTTACAAGAATCCGGCTTACCGTGGGACTTTGGAACCTGCGGATATTTCCTTTGAAGATGAAAATCCACTGTGCGGCGACCACATTCGGGTGGATTTGCGCGTAGATGAGAGTGGGATCATAAAAGAAGCTGCTTTCAGCGGCCATGGGTGCGCTATCTCACAAGCTTCTGCCGATTTATTGCTCGAATCCATCATTGGCAAGTCAATAGAAGAGATCAAGCATATGGGTAAAGAAGATGTACTGGATCTGCTTGGGATTGAGTTGGGTCCGGTACGGTTGAAATGCGCTTTGCTGCCACTAAAAGTACTCAAAGCTGGCGCCTATGGTCTCGGAGAAGCAAGCGACGACCTGGTGGAATAACCCCGAGGAGGATAAATGGACGGAGAACAACTGGAATATCGATATATTCAGGTCACCTCTGTGCAGGAAATTCCGGATGGCGAAAGGATTTTCTTTGAGATCGATGGTTTGTCGATTGTTCTTTTTGCAATAGGCGGAAAATTCTACGCAACCAGCGACCAGTGCAGTCATGACGGGGGACCGATCGGTGAGGGGCAGATTGAAGGATTTGAAATTATTTGTCCACGCCACGGAGCCAGGTTTGATATCCGCAATGGCAAAGCAACGCGAATGCCTGCTGTGCAGGATATACCTTACTATCCGATAAGGGTAGTGGATGACATGATCGAAATCGGTATGCCGGTTCGATAAGAAAACAACTAGTCTTCTTTTTGCCGTTCTATCCTGGCACCCAATTGACGTAATTTTTCATCTACGCGCTCATAACCGCGGTCGATCTGTCCGATATTGCGAATCACCGATTTTCCTTTTGCAGAAAGCGCGGCAAGGACCAGGGCCATGCCGGCACGGATATCGGGACTTTCCATTTTTTCGCTGGAAAGTTGCGTCGGCCCCTGCACAATACAGCGGTGTGGATCGCATAAAACGATTTGAGCACCCATCCCCACCAGTTTATCTGTAAAGAACATTCTTGAAGGATACATCCAGTCATGGAAAAGCATGGTTCCTTTTGACTGGGTTGCCATGACAATGGCGATGCTCATTAAATCAGTTGGAAAAGCTGGCCAGATGTTGACGTTGATTGTTGGAATGGCACCGCCGAGATCTGACTCGACCACCAATTTTTGTTTGGCGGGAACGAAAAGGTCTTTGCCGATTATTTCCCAGTGAATACCCATACGGCCCAACACCAGTCGGACCATGTCCAAATATTCGTTCCCGGCATTTTTGATCGTCACCGAACCGCGAGTGACAACAGCCGCACCCACGAAACTGATGACTTCCAGATAATCAGGCCCGATTGTAAATTCCCCTCCATGCAGTTTATCCACACCGGTGATGTGAAGGGAGTTCGAGCCGATATTGGCAATCTTGCCGCCGAGGGTGTTGAGGAAATGACAGAGTTCCTGAATATGCGGTTCAGAGGCTGCATTGCGAATAGTAGATTCACCCTTGGCCAGAACGCAAGCCATGATGGCATTTTCAGTTGCGGTAACACTGGCTTCGTCCAGCAAAATGTCGGCGCCAACCAATCTTTTCGCATTGAATTCAAAAACGCGGTCACATTTGATCTTTGCTCCCAGTTTTTGGAGGGCAAGCATATGAGTATCCACTCTGCGGCGACCAATCACATCGCCACCGGGTGGAGGAAGGATCAAATGTCCGACTCTCGCTACCATGGGACCGGCAAGCAATATGGACGCGCGAATCTTCCGGCACATATCTGGATCAAGGTCAGCGGGGCGGACTGATTTCGCTTCCACCCTCCAGGTATTCGGATTAAGCTGGTCGATTTGGACGCCAAGACTCATGATCAATTTACGCATGTTTTGCACATCTTGAATATCGGGTACATTGTGCAATATTACAGGTTCTTCAGTAAGCAGACAGGCCGCGAGAAGCGGTAAAGCTGCGTTTTTGTTGCCGGCGGGAGTCACTGTTCCAGAGAGAGGTATTCCACCTTCAATGATGAACTTTTCCATGGTATCCTCCAGTTAGCATACGTGTTTATCTTTAAGAATACTGATTGTGACTATGATAAAGTCTAAAAGGCACACTGTCAATTCTAAAATGAATTACCGAACAAATCCAGTCAAGGTATATTTTGAAGACTCAGCTTCAGAAAATGAGAATCCGATTGTTTTATTACATGGACTGGGTTCGGATCATACATCCTGGGTTTACCAATTAGACATGTTGAAGTCGAATGGTTTCCGACCGATTACGGTGGATATCCCTGGATTTGGACAATCTGTGTATCCTTATCACCGCTGGACAATCAGGAGAGTTGCGTTATTGATCACGAGATCAATTATCGATGAACTCGATGGGCAAATCTCTTTAGCTGGTTTATCCATGGGGGGAACTGTGGCGCAGGAGATCGTGCGGATTCGACCGGAAAAGATATCAAAATTGGTGCTTATCAGCACATTCGCGTGTTTGCGCCCATCATTCAGGAAAACGCTTCCATACTTATCGAAACGGTTCAGGCAGGTAGTGAATGGAGATATCCTCGATCAAGCTGTCATAGTCGCTGACAGAATCTTCCCTGGGGAGGATCAATCTTTCTTTCATGAATACTTGATCGATCAGATCAAGCATTCGAATCCGAAAATTTATCGACAGGCAATGATCGCGCTTGCAGCCTTCAATAGCGTTCCATGGATGCGTCATTGGCAGGGAGAAACTTTAGTGATCTCAGGCGATTTAGATACAACTGTGACCCTGGAGAATCAACGAAGGTTGGCGAGAATATTACCATCTGTGCGTTTTGAGATTATCCACAATGGTGGACACGCGGTTTCAATTGACCATAAAGATCAATTTAACCAAATATTGCTGAATTTTCTACAAAACTATCAGTCTGGAAATATCTAGCTGAGTATTCGGTGTATACTGAGTGGGTAGCTTTTTAAGAAACCCAATTCATTTTTTATCGAGAGGTATTGTATGGTTTCGATCGAACTGGTAAATACAGAAAACAAGAAACAAGTGAATGAGTTTGTGCAATTCCAGTATGACCTTTATAAAGGTACCCCTCAGTTTTGTCCTCCATTTTACACTGACATCAAATTGATGCTCAATCGAAAAAAACATCCTTTCTTTAAACACTCTGAGGGCGATTTCTTTCTTGCAAGAAACGAAGCGGGTAAGGTGGTTGGAAGAATCGCGATTCTCGAAAATAAACCGTTCAATGAATATCACAAAGTTAAAAAAGCCCAGTTCTACCTCTTCGATGTAATCGACGATCAGGAAGTGGCAGACAAATTGTGGGAAAAATGCTTTGAATGGGCTAAAGCGCATGGATTGAATGAGGTAGTCGGACCAAAAGGACTTTCGGCCTTTGATGGTTACGGTGTTCTGGTGGAAGGATTCGAGCATCACCAGATGATGACCATGATGAACTATAACTTTCCATACTATGCCAAATTACTCGAGAATATTGGCTTTGAAAAAGAAGTGGATTTTGTTTCTTGCTATATTCGAAGTGATCTTTTCAGGGTTCCCGAAAAAGTAAAAGAAATTGCAGAGATCGTGGAAAAACGGGGGACCTTTAAAGTCTTGAAGTTCAAGAACAAACGCGAGATGATGAAGAATTACGCACTTGAACTAGGGCACACCTACAACGATACCTTTGTAAATAATTGGGAATATTACCCACTGAGTGATGACGAAATCGATCTATTAATTGAAAACCTGATGGCTGTGGTCAATCCAAAAATGATCAAGCTAATCACACATGAAGGAAAAATCGTAGGTTTTCTCCTTGCTTTTCCTGACATCACCGAAGCTTTACAGCGACATGGTGGAAGGATAACGCCGCTTTCCATTATTGATATGCTCATCAGCATGAAAAAGACGAAGTGGGTTTCCGTCAATGGCGCAGGCGTTCTGCCTGAATATCAGGGTCGCGGTGGTAACGCATTGATGTACGCTGAAATGGAGAAGACTATCCGCGATTTTGGCTTCGAACACCTTGAGATGACGCAGGTCGCAGAGACCGCTGTCCAAATGCGAAAAGACCTGATCAATTTGGGTGGGCAACCTTACAAAAACCATCGAATATTCCACAAGAAGATATAACTTTATTACTTCATGAGCCCGGCTTGATGCCGGGCTTTTTTCATAATCCATAATAAGTAGATATAATTATGTAATCTGAAACAAAGGAAAACTAACTTGCTAAATACTATTGAAAAAAACAAATGGTTGGTAATAACATTGGTGGTGGTAATAATTTTTGCGCTACTTACTTTTGCCAATTTTCAATACGCGAAACAAAATCCGGGTGGAAATGACTTCCTGGTCCATTGGATGGGGACTCGAAATTTCTTGACGACCGGAACAAGTCCATATTCTGATGACACTGCGCTAAAGATTCAGACCATAGCCTATGGGCGAGCAGCCCAGGCTGGTGAACACCAATTGAGGGTGGCATACCCCCTATATTCAATAATAATCTTTGCTCCTTTCGCTGCCGTAAGCGATTTTACACTCGCCCGTGCGTTATGGATGAGCCTGCTTGAGTTGTGTCTATTTGGAATTGTATTCTACTCATTGCGCCTGACGTTCTGGACACCCAAGGCATGGTTGATCGGTTTATTTCTTGTGTTTACATTGTTTTCCTATCACGGTATGCGACCTTTGATAAATGGCAATGCGGTGATACTTGTAACCTTTCTGATGGTATTAATTCTATTGACTATTCGGGGTAAACACGATGAAATCGCTGGAATTATGCTGGCAATGATCACAATCAAACCGCAAAATGCGCTACTTTTCCTTGTTTTTATCCTCTTCTGGGCTTTCATGAATAAACGCTATAAATTGATTACCTGGTTCACCGCTACGATGGTGGTACTTGTTGGTTTCTCATTCTTATTGATTCCTGACTGGTTGACACAAAATATTAAAGAAGTTGTACTTTATCCCAGCTACAACCCGGATGGAACGGTAGGAGCGGTATTAAAAACAGCATGGGGCGCGATAGGAGAAAGGATATCGATGGTGATCTCCTTTATTCTTCTGGTGATATTGTTGGCAGAGTGGTGGATCTCACGTTTCGCGACTACAAAAAAATTTCTCTGGGTGGTTTTCCTTACTTTAGCAATCAGTCAATGGATTGGGATTCAAACGGACCCGGGAAATTTTATTTTGCTTTATCCGGGTATGTTCTATTGTTTCTTCATGATTGCCGATCGGTGGGGAAAAAGCGCGAATCGATTCTTTATCATCTTCACGGCACTCGTTGGAGCTGGAATTTGGGTGATTTTTCTGACCACCTTACAAAAGGGATATCAACCTGTGCAAAGTTCTGCGATGTTCTTCCCAATGCCAATCATCTGTTTCATTCTGCTATATTGGGTGCGTTGGTGGGTAGTAAAAGCGGACAAGATCGAATTGAACAAACGAGCGATCGGAATTTGAGCGTCCTATGAAGTTCAGGCAATATCTTATCTTGTACCTGGTAGCTTTGTTATTTTTTATTTTTATCGGTTTGTTTCAAACAACGCCAGGTTATATGGATGCTTCTTATTATTACGTAACTGGTCAGCAGCTGGCAATCGGTAAAGGAGCAATCGAACCCTTTCTCTGGAACTACCTGAATGACCCGCAACAAATCCCAACAGCCGCATTTACCTATTGGATGCCCGTTTCCGCTTTTTTAGCTGCATTTGGTATGTGGTTACTGCGCTCAGTGTCATTTCTTTCTGCCAGGTTGTTTTTTTTCCTTTTTGCTGCAATTATTCCGGTTTTAACTGTTATTTTCGCATCTCGATATTCAGCTAACCGGGTGAATCTGATTCTCGCGGCGATTTTTTCAATTCTCTGTGGAGCATATTTACCCTATTTGACTATTACAGAAACATTTCTCCCTTTCTTTATTCTGGGGGCAATTTATCTGTTGATTGTTTGGGCAATCTTCGAAAAAAGCGACAAAAGAGTTGAAAGTAAATGGTCTTTCGCCTTATTGGGGATTGTTACCGGATTGATGCACCTTACTAGAGCGGATGGTATATTGTGGCTTTTGGGAGGGTTGGTCCTCCTCTTCTTCCAAGCCAGGAAGAATAAGGAACTGACTCTAGTAAATTTACTTTTTTTCCTATTTGGTTATCTAATCATAATGGCAGGATGGTTTATCCGAAATTTAGTTTTATTGGGCACTCTTTTTCCCTCCGGATCGAGTCTGGCAGTTTGGTTCACCAGTTACAACGATCTTTTCATGTATCCAGCGTCAGAGCTTACTCCGTCCCATCTATGGAGCGCAGGTCTTGGCAAAATACTTAAGACCAGGGCAATTGTTGGCCTGCTAAATCTAAAAAATTTAGTTGGAGTGGTGGCAAACATTGTCCTCTTACCGTTTATGTGTATAGGATTGTGGAAGACCAGGAAAACCCACATTACAAAATTTGTCCTTTTTTTGGTCGTTATGCTATTTTGTTTGATGACATTTGTTTTCCCTTATGCTGGTTTTAGAGGCGGATTTTTCCATTCGATGTCAGCCTTTCAAATCTTCTTCTGGGCAATTGCCATCGTCGGGCTTGACGTAACGGTTCAATGGAGTGTAGTGAAATTGAAATGGGTGGAATCAAAATCAAGGATTTTGTTTGCTGTCGCGCTTACTCTGGGTATCGGAGCGATGAGTGCGATTGCGTATATGCAAAAGATAGGATTGAACAAAGAGTGGAATGTTCAATCCGAAACCTTTAAAACTGTCGATGAAGAGTTACAAATGATCTCTGATAATAATGACTTTTCGGTGATGGTAAATGATTCTCCAAGTTATTATGCAGCCACGGGTAGGGAAGCGATTCAATTAAGCAGTGGATCACCTGAATCTATCCGAGTGCTAATGAGGAGATTTGGAATTAAATACCTGATTATTAATAAGGATTGTCCAGACAGCATTAAATCAATGGTAGACGAGCCTGGAGACCAATTTGGTTTCACCTTTATTAACCAAGTCGTAGCCGGATATTACGTTTACACTCAGGAATAAAATGAAGAAAGCGAAAAGGCTCTTTAATTTTGGTAATAGAAACACATCCTGGAAAATTATTCTGGGAACAATTCTCCTTCAGATTGCATTCATTCTCCCCGGAATAATAAAAAATGGTATTGGATTTCCTCTTGATGATGCGTGGATCCATCAGACTTACGCGCGCAACCTGGTTCAATTCGGCTCCTGGTCTTTTATCCCAGGGATTGTTTCTGGTGGATCCACGTCGCCACTGTGGACGATTTTGCTCGCGCCGGGGTTCTTCTTAGGTGGCAGCTTTTTCTATATTTGGACTATGTTCGTATCCTGCGTGGCCTTGTGCGGGTTGATCTATTTTTTGTGCAGAAGTTTAAAGAATATTATTGGCGGGAACCAACCAAGACTCATTTTCTTTATTGGACTACTATCCGCTCTGGAATGGCATCTTCAGTGGGCTACTGCATCAGGTATGGAAACGGTCTTGTATTCTATGACCATCGTTTTATTTATTTATTTGACCACGTTAGAGGACATTAACTGGACAGCGGTAGGAATTGTCTCAGGTTTGATTATCTGGATACGTCCAGATGGACTGACTTTACTTGGCCCACTCGCGCTGATAACAATCGATACGATATTTCGTAAGAAATATTCGCTCATTACAGCGATTAAATTCTCAATTCCATATCTCATCATTACTGGAAGTTATCTGGTTTTCAATTATGTTTTAACTGGAACAATATTCCCAAATACGTTTTATGCCAAGCAAATGGAATATAAAGACCTTTTGGATTTTCCTCTCTGGAAAAGAATAATCAACGAATTTTCGCCAATATGGGTGGGAGTCTGTCTATTCCTTATCCCTGGTTTAGCTTTTTCATTTATAACATCGGTAAAAAAACATAATCTGACAAACCTCGGGTTATTGCTTTGGGCGATCGGATATGTACTGTTATTCGCTACACGTTTGCCAGTGATCTACCAGCATGGACGTTATGTCATTCCAGTGATTCCAATAATGCTTTTGTTTGGTGTTGAAGGGTGGTACATATTTTTAGAAAGTGTCAAGTCAATAAAAGCCAAAAGAATTGCTAGTTTCGGAGTGTGGGTTACACTGATCGCAGTCTCAGTTGTTTTTTATATACGAGGCATGGGTAGCTATATATCGGATGTAAAAACCATCAACACATTCATGGTTCAACCAGCTAAATGGATAAATCAAAACACTGATAAAAACTCGATTGTCGCGGTTCATGATATTGGTGCTATGGGTTTCTTTGGGGATCGAAAACTGATCGATCTCGCTGGATTGATCAATCCAGAAGTCATCCCATTTATTCGAGACGAAGAATTGCTAGGCGATTATATCCGCAAGCGTAACGCAGATTATTTTGTTGGATTCTCCGATTGGTATGGATCATCCGTCAATTGGGGTCAGTCAATAAAAGCTTTCAACATGATTGTGGATGAAAAGAACATAGAAGTTGATATTATTAAAATTGACTATTAAATAATTCCAGAAAATTGCAGGGCTATGCTATACTTCGATTTTAAAGAATTGAACTGGTAGTTTACCAGGAGAAAATTATGACGAATGCTGCATTTACATACGACGGTAACCCTGAAAATTTTATTGCCTTTTTGAATGATGAGTTGGTTCAGACCAAATCTTCTATTAAAGATATCAGTACAACCATTGAGCAAAGTAAAAACGAGTTCAACAGGTTAACAAACAAAAAAGCCACGGTTACAGCCCAACTGCAAATGATCCAAACCAATGGGGAGCAAGTTACTCGAAAAGAATTGCGCGACGCCTTCACAGAAGCAATGGATGCACAGCAGCGGTTGTTGGTCATGCGTGCGCAGATGGATAAACTTGAAGAACAAGTCAATGGTCTCGAGAAGTATCGAGAGTTATTGGAAATGACCATACAAAATGCTGGAAGCATTCCATTGCTTAAGGGCGGAAAGAAGGAAGGGCCTGGAAATCAGTCAACCCTTGAGATGCTAATTAATGCTCAGGAAGCTGAACGACAACGGTTATCCAGACAGATGCATGATGGTCCCGCGCAAGCGCTTTCGAATTTTATTGTACAAACTGAGATCGCAGATCGCATGTTCGATCTGGATGCAATCAAAGCTAAGGAAGAACTAAACAAACTAAAAAATTCAGCGCTTTCCACATTTCAAAAAATTCGTTCATTTATCGCTGAATTGCACCCCATGATCCTGGATGATCTTGGATTGGTACCTGCATTGCGGCGGTATATCGCCAATATCAAAGAGCAAACCGGGATCGAGATCAGTGAAAATATTAGTGGATCAGAACAGAAACTTCCATCTTATATCGAAATATTCATCTTCCGTGCGATTCAGGAACTTGTGGGGAACTCAGTCAAACACAATATGGATAACGCAAGCAAAGTAAAGATTGATGTTTCTCTTGTGATAGATTCTTCCTCAGCGAATGTGAGTATAAAAGATAATGGCAAAGGCTTTAATACTGGAGAGCTTAAAGAATCTGGTGGTCTTGGATTGAAGATTCTTCAGGAAAGAACAGAAATGCTCGGTGGAGCAATCAACATTGAGTCATCGGTAAACAGAGGTACGGAAGTTACGATTCAAATTCCGGTTTAGGACGTACCGGATTAAGTTCTCATTCGTCCAACATTTTATCTAGCAGGAGAGTAGCATGACGAAGACAATTGGTATCTTAACAGGCGGGGGTGACGTTCCCGGCCTCAATCCTTGTATGAAAGCTGTAGCCATGAGTGCTTTCGAAGAAGGATACAAGATGGTGGGTATCCGACGTGGATGGGCAGGGTTACTCAATTACAATCTTGACGAACCTTCCACTCATGATTATTATGTTCGCCCTCTGCACAGGGAAGATGTTCGTACGATCGATCGAAGTGGGGGTACCTTTTTGCATACATCCAGGACAAATCCGCAAAAGGTAAAAGCAAAGAATGTCCCGGATTTCCTGAAAAACTCTAGCTTTGGTAAAAAGATCGATGAAGACGGCACGATGGATTACACAGATTACGTGCTAAAAGTTTTGGAGCACCTAGGGATTGATACGCTAGTGACCATTGGTGGTGATGATACTCTGAGCTTCTCAGTACGCTTAAGTAAAGAAAATTTCCCGGTTGTTGCAATCCCGAAGACCATGGATAATGATGTTTTTGGAACGGATTATTGTATTGGCTTCTCAACCGCAGTAACACGAAGTGTTGACTTCATTACTAACATGCGTACTTCGGTTGGCTCTCATGAAAGAATCGGAATCGTCGAGTTGTTTGGTCGAAATTCTGGCGAGACCAGCCTGATCACTGCGTATCTATCCTATGTCGATCGTGCGATTATTTCAGAAGTACCGTTCAACATGGAAAAACTAGCCAACTTCCTGATGGAAGATAAACGCAATAATCCATCGAACTATTGCATGATGACAATCAGCGAAGGAGGCATCATCGAAGGCGGCGATATTGTCGAGACCGGTGAAGCCGACGCTTTTGGCCACAAGAAGCTAGGTGGCGTGGGTGAAGTCACAGCTTCGGAACTCAAGCGATTAACGGGTCAGGACATCATGTATCAACAGTTGGGTTATCTGATGCGCTCCGGCGCGCCAGATTCACTTGACCGTATGGTAGCCATGTCTTATGGTAACCTGGCTGTACAGTTGATCAAGCGTAATGAAACCGGTAAATTGGTGGCCCTGCATGGTGGAAAATACACTACAGTACCCATTAACATGGTTCTTGCAGGACAAAAGCGTGTGGATGTTGCCAGCTTCTATGATATTGAGAGCTACAAGCCAAAGATTCGCGATTTCATGGGCGTTCCCATGTTTTTGAGCTAATAAAACATGACCTGGATAAGAATAAACTTATCCAGGTCTTTTTAGAGGAATCATGACTAAAAATCCGCAAAAGATACTTCATGGGCGATATCATGTTGTGCCAAGAACCCTTATTTTGATATTTAAAGACGATAGGGTGCTCCTACAAAAAGGATCCCAAACGAAGAAGCTTTGGGCTGGACTATACAATGGATTAGGTGGTCATATTGAACGGGGAGAAGACGTCCTATCATCAGCCAGGCGCGAATTGCTTGAAGAAGCAGGTCTGACTTGCGCGGATTTACGGATTTGCGGGATGGTCATGATTGATGTAAATGAAGACGAGGGGATATTGATGTTTGTTTTGAGCGGCATGAATCCCGCGGGTGAAATTCGCGCATCGGATGAAGGTGTACCGGAATGGATACCCATCTCAAAAGTGAAACAATTGCCAGTAGTGGATGACATTCCATCGATGATTGAGCGTGTCAAAAGACATCAGGGTAATATTCCATTTTCAGGACACTATACGTATGGGCCAGATGGAAAGAGGATAGAAGTATTTAATTAGACGTTTTGACCTGCCGATGGGGTATAGATTAAAATCATTGTTGACCCATACTTACGACGGTCGATTTCAATCAGGTTCTTCAGTTCAATTTCTTCAAATTCAACGGGATGGATTTGTACGATTACCCAACCATCGTCTACCAACCAGACAGGATTGCTATCAATAATTTTAAGAGCCTGCAACCACATGCCCTTATATTGGGGAGGAGCAATATAAACATAGTCGTAAGCTTGTGAAGGGATGGGGCTATTCAGATATCTGAATGCATCCGATTGGATCACTTTAGCGCCTGCTTCGAGGCGTGTTGTTTTGAGATTAGCTTTGATAGTCGTGACTGCTTGGGAAGCCATCTCGATGAATGTAACATTGGAAGCACCACGGCTGAGTGCTTCGATGCCAATACTGCCAGTGCCTCCAAATAGATCCAACCAATTCGATTCGAAGATATCTCCGCCGATGATGTTGAATACTGCTTCTTTCACCCTGTCAGTCACCGGTCGGGTTGTATCGCCGGGAACAGGCTGCAGACGGATACCACGGGCAGATCCGCTGATGATGCGGGGGTTGCTCATTTTTCGACCGCCTTTCGAGCAGCGAAAATATTGACATCAGGTGCGATCACTGGAGTGACGCAGCCGGTGCCTAAAATAAACTGTGTGCCATTGGTTTGATGGATAGCTTCCAGACTCTCTTTGATGACCTGATCTGGAGATCCAAAAGCCAATGTTTCCCATTGACGTAACCCACCGCAGACTGTGCCGGCAAACTTAAACTTACCTTCTTTGAGATTGGGAGAAGTTTCACGATCATGCCAGTTGAGCACATGGATCGGGTAACTGCATAGCTCATCATACATCACGTTCGACCCGTGGAGATGACCAATATTCAACCAGAGCGGTTTTGTTGATTCCAGAATCTGTTTATCAAAGAAGGTTCCAAATTCGCGAAACTCATCAAGATTCATAAGAGAGTATTGAGCATGTTGGACAGCATAGAAAATCCCATCAACTTTCAGAGTAATACATTCATTGATGAAATTTTGTGTGGTTTGAGAGATCGCGTGTAACGCGGATTTCACCTGTTCCGGATACATACGCAAATGAGAAAGGAGGTTTTCCTTACCGACCAGATTTTTCGCCTGTGAGAGTGGACTGAAGATTGTCTGGATTATGGGGGTGGAGTCTGGAAGAGATTCTCGAATCAACCGAATGCATTTCAATTGAGACCCAAGCGAACCTTTTCGTGGGTCTAGTGGCTTGATTTTTAGCCAATCGCCTTCATTGACCACAGGATGTATTTTGACTTGTTTTGACCCTTCGGGATTTCCTTGCCATTCATCCCTTAATCCATAATCTTGAAGACAAAAAGATGAAGCTGGCGTAATCTTGACGAAGTCAAATTCGAATTTTTCCTGGAAGCGGACTATGCTCGCGGCTAATTCCTCAGGATATTGATCATCGATCGGAAAATGCCTCCAAAGTGCCACTGGAGGTCTATCAGGTTTTTGACCAGACAGAGTGGTTTCAAGCCTGGAACGGTGTGAAACGCTCATTTCAGCTGCTCCTGAAAAGAATCAACATCTTTAAATGTCCAGTACCGATTGGCAAAGTAATTCCAAAGCATTACAACAAGAATGACGAATGCCAGTGTCAAATTATGTCCGATGATCGTGGGTTTGTTGAAATTGGGTAAGACAATCGTTGACAGCTTGATCATCCAGGGCTCAATGAGTGTGAAAAGAAGTGTACGAATTCCCAGTCCAATCACATTGACGAAGCCAAATTGTAGAAATGGTTTTAATAGTGAGGTTTTCCTTGTTTCAGGATAAGTCCACAATCGGTTCCAAATAAAATTATTGAAAACAGCCAGAGTAAATGAGATCGCCTGAGAGACTGTGGAATTCACTTGAAGCCAGGAAGCTAATATATTAAAAACGCCGAAATCGACAACGGAACCGCTGATACCGACAAGCGCAAACTTCAAGAAACGCTTCATTTCAACGGGATTTTTCAGTGATTTGACGGGCATGGTTTATCTTTTCTCTTTGAAATATTCGATGGTTTTTCGTAAACCAGTTTCCAGATCAACCTTTGGCTCCCAATTTAAGATCGATTTGGCGCGGCTGATCTCAGGTTGTCGTCGTTGGGGATCATCTCCCAATCGCTGATCGTTGCGAAATTCAATGCCAGCCTTATTGCCAGTTAATTTATTGATCTCTTCAGCGAATTGAAGGATAGAAATCTCAGCAGGGTTACCGATGTTTACCGGCATGTGTTCATCCGACAACAAAAGGCGATAGATGCCATCAATTAAATCGTCCACGTAACAAAAGCTTCGAGTCTGTTGACCGTCGCCATAAACCGTGAGTGGCTGACCATTTAAGGCCTGGTTGATGAAATTAGGAACTACTCGGCCATCATCAAGGCGCATACGCGGTCCATAGGTATTAAAAATTCGCACGATGCGTGTATCAATATTATGGAAGCGGTGGTAGGCCATGGTGAGAGCTTCGGCAAATCGTTTGGCCTCATCGTATACGGATCGGAAACCAACTGGGTCAGCATGCCCCCAATAAGTCTCCTTTTGTGGATGCTCCAAAGGGTCACCATAAATTTCGCTCGTCGATGCCAAAAAGAAACGGGCGTTATTGGCTTTAGCCACACCCAATGTGTTATGCGTGCCAAGCGCTCCTGCCTTCATTGTCTGAATTGGCAGGTTGGGGTAGCTATACGGAGAGGCCGGATTGGGGCTGGCTGGGGAGGCAAAATGCATTACTGCATCCAGTTTTCCTGAAATAAAAATATATTGTGAAACATCATGTTTGAAGAACTCAAAGTTGTCATTCGCGGCCAGGTGAGCAATATTCTCAGGGCTACCTGTAATAAAATTATCCATACCGACGACTTTATGTCCTTCAGAAAGAAGTCTATCGCAGAGATGTGATCCCAAAAAACCTGCCGCGCCTGTGACTAAAATACGCATGATTTCTCCTGAATTTAATTATTTCCAATCGATTCGACTGATTGAACCATCTCCAGTGATCTGGTTCAATTCACCTGTTGTTGGATTGACAAACATCATGTTTCCTTGAGCAATAAATGCAATAAACAGAGCGGAATCAGAATCCGACAAAGGCGACCAGACAACCTGCTGAGCTTCCAAACCCTGAACGCCTTCACCGGGATAGAGTTTTTGATCATTCGAGCCATCGCGATCCATAATGTGTAATGCGTATTTACTGGTTTCACTCTGGTCAGGAAGGATCGCAGACAGGTAAGCGATTTTGAAAACCCCACCCTGATTAGCAGGCGATGTTGTTGGATAAGCAAATAATCCGACATTATTTTTCAGATTAATAATGTCATTTTGACCAATGACAGCAGCATTCAGATCAAATCCTGAATTAATGGATTCATCAGAAGCTGGTTTTACAAAGTATAGCAGAGCGTGATTCGATGGTGACCAGGTGATTCCCGATACCCACGCCCAATCACTCTGTGTATTATATGGAGTAAATTCAATAATTGGGTTGAGGCTGCCTGTTTTAGAATCGATAAGGCCGATTCCATCCGGTCTGGCATAAGCTATTTCTGAAGCGTCCGGCGACCAACAGTAAACAGTTCCCCACCAACCATAAATACCACCGGGGTTGGTTGCTATGATTGTTTTAAAATCTGATGACGCGCCAGTGTCATTAAATTTCATAATCTGTAAATCGTTGTTTGCTTGCCAACCAGGAGCAGTTGGTCTGGGTTCAACCGTTGAATAAGCGATAGTTTGTGTCTTCCCCGGAACCCATTCTGCGTAGTGGACGACATTCTTTATCGGAATGCCACCAATCGTCAAAGGCAGGGGTTGAGCATCTGCATCCGTCAGACTGATTACCCAGAGTGAATTGATCAAGGATTCATCATCTCCAGAATTACTTCTTGAAAATAGCAACCATTTCCGATCTGGAGAAATTGAAAAAATGCGGCCATCCAAATCACCTGTTGAGACCAGAGCTCGGCGATTGCCTGTTGTGGATTCCATTAACCAAGCATTCGCAGATGAGATATAAGCGATCACACCGGTGATTGTGACTGCGCGAAAATCAGACTGGACGCCGATCATGATGATTTCCGGTTGGGCGGGCTGGGTGATCTCAATTTTTGTGATCGATCTAGAAACTTCAATACCATCTTCTGTAACAACCCGGTAGGTGATACTTTGCATACCATTATGGCCAGCCTGGATCAAAATTGTTTGTCCGGTTGGTAGGGATTCGTTTTTTATCGTTTGACTTTCAAAAGGAAGAACTGTCTCTTCCAAAATAAAGGTTTCCTGTACTCGGATAATTTTGATGATTAAATTTTCGGAAACAAGGTTCGATTTATTGGGTTCAACCCTATCCAAATAGCCAAAAGAAATTCCTGCGATCGCAATTGCCTGGCTGATCGTCGAATTGGAAGGAACAGAAAGATTCTCGATTTTTCCATCATGAGTGATTGATACATTGACGCTTGATACATCAGTGCCAGTTGAGCATGAGGAGAGAAGGAGGAAGATTATTAAGAGAATGATGACAAAACGATTTTTCATTTTGAAGATTTATCAGGGATTGATATTCATCGGTTATAATGAACCTATCAAAATCAATTCGATAATTATAGCATGAGTGAAAACCCTAACGAACCCAATCCAAACGAAATTAAAAAACGCATAGAGGCTATTCTATTCGTCGCCTCCGGCCCTGTCGCGATCACTCAATTGGCTGATTCTCTGGAATTAGACCCGAAAGTTGTTGAGGAAAATTTAGCACTGATTCAACAGGAGTATGAATCCAATCGGGGGTTGTCCATCCAAAAGCATGGCGGCCGTATTCAATTAACAACTGCTCCCGAGTATGCGAAAGATGTGGAACGTTTTTTAGGACTTGAATCAATTTCAAGGTTAAGCCGAGCTGCGGTGGAGACTTTGGCGATCATTGCTTATAGACAACCGATTTCAAGGCCAGGGATTGAAGCTATTCGTGGTGTCAGCAGCGATGGCGTGATGAAAAATTTGCTCAGTAAGGGTCTGATCCAGGAGGTAGGCCGCGCTGAAGGTCCTGGAAGGCCGGTTTTATTTGCGACAACACTGGATTTTTTACAGCATTTTGGACTTTCATCTCTCGAGAAATTACCGCCGTTTGAGGTACCACAAGAAGAGTTGACGGAAAGCAGAAACACTATCCTGAAGGATTAATCATGGCTGAAGAGCGGTTACAAAAAATTCTATCAAGAAGTGGATACGGCTCGAGGCGATATTGTGAAGAGTTAATCAATGCCGGGCGTGTTGTTGTAAATGGTGTGAGAGCTGAGATCGGTCAAAAAGCCGATTCCATGAAGGACAAAATCGAAGTTGATCACAGCAGAATTCCGCAGGCTGCGGCCATGGTCTACCTGGCATACAACAAACCAAGGTTCATGTTGTGCGATAAAGTCCAGGGAGATGAACGTCGATCTGTCTTTGAAATGGTACCAGGCGGAAACGATCTCTCAATTGTCGGTAGATTGGATTTCGAAAGCGAAGGCCTTGTCTTATTAACGAATGACGGCGAGCTGGTCAATCGGTTAACCCATCCGCGTTATGAACATGAGAAGGAATACAAGGTACTTGTCACAACAAAACCAGAACCTAAGCAATTGGAAGCCTGGCGGCGAGGTTTAGTGCTTGAAGATGGGCACCGGACTTCTCCAGTAAAAGTAGACATCGTTACCACTTTGGGGAAAGGCGCCTGGCTGCGCGTGATCATGAAAGAGGGTCATAAACGCCAAATTCGGGAGTCAGCAAAGTTACTTGGACTTTTTGTTGTTCGCATTTTGCGCATTCGGATCGGGACAATTTTATTGGGGACACTTAAAACGGGAGAATGGCGCGAGTTGTCTGAGGTTGAAGTAGCCTCTCTAAAAAAAACCAAGACCAAAGAAACGTTTAAGAAAGAACAAAGACCAAGAGAAATTAACACACAAAAGAAAAAAGCTGATCGACGATAAGTCGACCAGCTTTTTTAACGATTACTATTCTTTTATTCCAATTAACTCAACAACTCTTTCAACATCGATGGGGTTTTCCTTGCCCTTTTTTCGAAGATAATCTTTTAGTTTGGCTGCCGCAACGAACTCAACTGGCGATCCCTTTCCCTCAATTTTTACGTCATCGTTTGTGAAAACGAGCAAAGTAAAGGGTTTTACTGTGTTAATATCAGCGCCAATTCTTGAGAGATAACGTTCAAGATCTTCTTGATTGTATTTTGCCTCAGATGTTGGACGCCCCAGACCCTCTTGACCAAACACCTTAAGGAACCAGTTACCGCCATATTGCTTCCATTCTTTTTTATTTTCGTCGTAACGTAAAATACCTTTCTGCCCATAAGGGAGCAGAACTGCAACACCACCGGGTCCCACGAGAAGGTGCGAAAGGGGGGTCATATAATGATATAAGGTGTATTTGTCATCTAACCCTTTGAGACTTTGGGAAAGGATCTCATCAGGACGTGGAGAGCGCCCCCAACGATTCAAGAAGAACGTGCCCATTTGGAAAATCAGGAATCCACCGATCAGACAAGCATAGGAGATGATAACTTTTGTCAAATCGGTAGCCATTTTATACGACAGGTACATACCCACACCAAGGATCACCAAAGCGCTAATGGAGAATATGTTACCCAGTCTATGATTACGTTTGATTAATTTGTCGTTGGAATATATTTTCATTGTCATCTACCTTGATTAATTCTTTCTTGAATCTCTGCTTTCATCGATTCGATCAGGTTGGCATCAAGAGTCTTTCGGGCTAAGCGAACCGCAGAAACTAAAGCGCGTGCATTTGAATGACCGTGACCGACAAATACTGGTCCGTCTACACCTAAAAGGATTGCGGCACCTACTTCAGCCGGATCCATTTTTGTTTTCAAGACCCCAAAAGCAGGTTTAGCAAGTAAATAACCAATTTTATGAATGAAGCTTTCCGAAATCCCCTCTTTTAAAAGATCTGTTATAAACCGCGCGACTGCTTCACTTGTCTTTAGAAAAACATTACCCGAAAAACCGTCTGCTACCAACACATCGATATTTCCCGCGTAGACTTCTTTAGGTTCAACATTACCGTAAAAATTCAAACCACTTTCAAGCAGCAAAGGATATGTCTCTTTAACGAGTTCGTTTCCTTTACCGGCTTCTTCGCCGTTTGCGAGCAATCCAACTTTGGGTGATTGAACTCCGAGAACTTTATTGGCATAAACCGATCCCATGACTGCAAACTGAAGCAAAAACTCAGGCCGGCAATCGACATTCGCGCCTGTGTCTAAAAAGGCGCAATGACCAGTGCGGGTGGGGATTGATCCGCACAACGCTGCCCGGTTGATCCCAGCGATCCGACCTAAAGTTCGAACAGCATTGAAATACGCGCCACCGGAATTACCGGCTGTAACGAAAGCTTCTGCTTTACCTTCTTTGACAAGGGTGAGACCGATTGACATTGAATTGTTGGGTTTGCTACGGGCAGACTCCACTGGTTTATCGGTCATTTCAACCACATCTGGAGCGTTGACGATATGCAGATCCACATTGCCGGGATTTAAAACTGGCATTTTACTTTCCAGCAGATCCTTTTTACCCACAAGAATGACATTTTCGTTAAACTTCTGCTTTAGCTCGATCGCTGCTAAAATTTCGGGTTCCGGATAGTCATCACTACCCATTGCATCAAGGACAATCGCCATATTAACCTCGCTAGTAAATTGGACTAACTAATTTGCTTGACATACCATGATTGCCGATTATAATATCGAAGCGTTTGCGCTGGTGCTGGAACTGGCAGACAGGCATGGTTGAGGGCCATGTGTCGCAAGACGTGAGGGTTCAAGTCCCTCCCAGCGCACTGATAAAAGCCGAGACTTCGGCTTTTATTTTTAAAGGACTAAAGATTTCTCTCTATAGTATAAGAAGTGAGATTAAGCAATAATTCCTTCTCGTGGCAATCGTTGAAAGGTTGAAGGCACTCTTTTGCCTGAACAACGTATGTCCTGGCTTCTTCAATTGCTTTTTCGATGGCTGGCCCTTTGGCAACGGCACGCACGATTCGATCAATCTCATCCTCGTCTGTGATGCATTTTCCATCAAGGATTCTAAGGACAGCTCGATCGGTGGGGTTTTCCAGAATGTAGTAGAGCATTGGGAGGGTGATAAGACCTTGGCGCAAATCACCTCCGACTGGTTTCCCGACCTTCAACTGATCACCGGTATAATCCAAAATATCGTCAATAATTTGGAAAGCCATTCCCAGCGCATAACCAAATTTGCGCAGGCGTTCAATATCTTCTTTTGGGGGATTACTTAATATTGCTGCGCATTTCGCTGACGTTTCAAAGAGAGAAGCAGTCTTAGCATAAATCCGTTGGTAATAATCCTCTTTGGATGTGTTGCAGTGGCTGGAAAAAAGTTGATTGATTTCACCATTCACGATAACGGTCAGGGTTTTTGAAAATAGTTCAATTACTTCAAAATTTTCAGAGCGTGAAGCTATGGTAGCAGAACATGAAAAGAGGAAATCGCCGGTAAGCACTGTAGCCGCTGGAGACCATTTCGAATTGAGTGTAGGAACCCCACGTCTAAGCAATGATCCATCAATCAAGTCGTCGTGAACAAGAGTTGCGGTGTGCAGCAATTCGATGGCTGTTGCCAGATTAATAATCTGCTTTGAATTGGAATTAAGCATTTTGCTGATTAAAATAATGATCAGAGGACGGATACGCTTTCCACCGGAAGAAATGAGAGCTTTTAGAGTATCTTTAAGATCACTATGAAAGTCTTCCGCTTGTAAAAGCATATTCCTCTCAACGAGGTCAATTTCAGCCTGAACATGGGAGGGGATTTGAATGGTCGCAATCAAGATGCTTTTTCCTTTATAAATATTCTATAACTATTCTCAAAAATCTGATTGTATAAAGCATCTGATATTTCATCTCGTAATCGCGAGAGCGTATCCGCTACGATTGGTATGAATGAAGGTTCATTTCTTTCTCCCCGATGCTTTGCAGGTGAGAGATAAGGCGCGTCAGTTTCAAGGCAAATATTTTGGACTGGCAATGTTGAAAAGACTTCTTTTTTCAAGCTCACGTTCTTATAAGTGAGTGGACCTCCGACCCCAAACCGAAAACCATATTGTATTAACTCCATTGCATCATGAAGGTTTCCTTCAAAGGCATGAAAGATTCCGGGGCATTTCAGCAATTTGAATGTCGTGAGCGGTAAATGATTTACCCATTCCAAAATGATCTGTTTGACATCATTCATGGATTCGCGACTGTGAAGAATTACAGGCTTATCCGCTTCTGTGGCAATTTCAAGTAATTCAACAAGCAGCGATTGTTGATCCTGAACATGATCAGGGTCATGATGATAATCCAGACCAATTTCACCGATTGCGACAACTTTTGGATGTTTGCACAATTCGCGAATTTCATGCAACGGTAAAGCGCGACCAAACATAATTTCGGTGGGATGAATTCCGACCGCTGCCACGATCTGTGGATATTTTTCAGCGAGGTCTACTGCCGCTTGGCTGGAATCCAGATCCCAGCCTGGTACCAGAATATTAGTAACACCTGAATCAAACGCTCTTTGTAAAACTTCATCCAGGTCAGGTTGAAAAGAGGAATGATTCAGGTGACAGTGTGTATCGAAAAAATTCACGAAATTATAGTCCAGCGACTTTCAAACCATCTTGCAAAATTGCCTGAACCTTATCCTTATGAGTGGTCTCACAGTAGACTCGCATGATCGGTTCTGTGCCTGAAAAGCGGATTAGTAACCAACCGCCATCTTCTAAACTGAATTTGAAACCATCCATAGAGTTCAGACCAGTCACTTTTAGTCCACCAATGGTAGGGGGATTGGCTTTCAAGATGGATTGCTCGCGGGAAGATCGATCGCCTTTGAACGAGCGGTCCACACGATCGTAATAGTGAGCGCCGACCTTGGAGAAGAGCAGCTCGAGCAATTCAGATGGTTTTTTGTTCAACTTGACCATGAAATCAAGCATATAAAGGCCGGCCAAAATACCATCACGTTCAGGTACATTGCCTCGGAATGCGTAACCACCAGATTCCTCGCCACCGATCATAGCATTGGTTTCCAGCATCTTCGGAGCAACATATTTGAAGCCAACGCCAGTTTCAAAAACCGGCACATCATACAGTTTACCCAACTTTTCAAGCATGCTTGTGGTGGAAAGCGTTTTAACAATCGCTCCCCGTTCTTTTCGGACTTCAAGCAAGTAATAAGCCAAAAGGGCGTAAACCTGGAGCTGATTAACAAACACTCCATGTTCATCACCAACACCGAGCCGGTCTGCATCACCATCAGTAATCAAGAGAACATCCGCGTTGTTGTCGACAGTCGCTTTGAGGCCTACATCGATATTGGGGCGTATCGGTTCAGGCCTTTTCATTTCGGGAAAGATAGGATTACGAGTATTGTGGATTTCAAAGAGTTGGGTTTTATCACCACCTAGCAGTCTTGGGAACCAACCCGCGCCATTTCCCCACATGGGATCAAGCATAATGCGTAAACCTGCTTTACGAAGTGGTTCAACATCGATCAGATCGCGAAGGTGCTTGATGTAATTGATAGACGCGTCAAATTTTTCAACTTTCCCAGCTGTTTCGGCTTCACTGTATGGTAAGCTTTTCGCCTGTTCATCGCTTGGTGGAATAAGACTTTCAATTTCCTTCAGACCTTCAGGGGGAATAGCTCCGCCATTTTCGTCACGAACCTTGTAGCCATTGTCTGTCGGAGGGTTGTGTGAAGCGGTAATGTTAACCGCGCCCGTGGCTTTTTTATCGAGAACTGAATAGGCAATAACAGGTGTTGGTGTGGCACCGTCAGTTAAGTAAACATGAAAGCCATTACCGGTCAACACTTCAGCCACAGTCTGCGCGAAATTTTCGGAGAGGAATCGCTTATCATGTCCAACTACAATAGCTTCCCCTTTTTTATTGTGGTTGATCAAATATTGTGCAAAACCTTGAGTACAACGGCGAACGTTCTCAAACGTATAATCTTCAGCGATCGCACCGCGCCAACCATCTGTTCCGAAAATGATATTTTTTATCATCTTTGCTCCAATTTATCCTATAAGATAAAAATATTATATCAGGGTTTAGAATCGTCTCAATCGTAAGAAAATCAACATGCTATAATTCACTCCGGAAGAAGGTCAAAATGGATCAAATCTATCTGGATTACGCAGCCACAACACCCTTAGACAAAGATGTTTTTGAAAAAATGAAACCTTATTTATTTGAGGATTTCGGAAATCCATCTTCAAGCCATTTCTTTGGGCAAAAAGCGGAGACGGCAGTGGATTGTGCCAGACGGACTATGGCTGAGCTTCTCGATGCCTCAGGCGAGGAGATACTCTTCACCGGATCTGGATCTGAAGGAGATAACCTCGCAATCAAGGGTGCAGCTTTCGAGCGTCGAAAAATAACTAAAGCCAACAAAATACTAATCAGTTCTCTTGAACATAGCGCAGTAACTGAGACTGCGTTCCAATTGCAAAATGAGTTTGGATTTGAGGTTACGTTATTACGCGTAGACAAATTTGGAATTATTGACCTTGAGTTTTTGCGAGAGGTCATTGATGAAAATGTGGCGATCGTGTCCACTGTGTACGCTAATAATGAAATTGGTTCAATCAATCCAATTCATGAAATCGCAGTGATTTGTCACGAAAAAGGGATTCCGTTCCACACAGATGGCGTTCAAGCATGTGCCCATCTGGATGTCAGGTTTCATATGGAGGAAATCGATTTACTAGCCTTGGCAGCTCATAAATTTTACGGACCTAAGGGTGTTGGAGCATTAATTCACCGAAAAGGTATCGAGATGTTACCTCAAATCACCGGGGGAAAGCAGGAAAATAAGCTCCGAGCCGGGACGCATAATGTGCCAGGAATCGTAGGCATGGCGGCAGCTCTTGAGAAGAAAACACACAACCTGGTTCAGAACAATGAAATGATTATTAAGAAACGAGACAGAATAATTCATAGTATTTGCTCGACAATTCAGGATTCATATTTGACTGGGCACCCGTTGAAACGTCTTCCAAACCATGCCAGTTTTGTTTTTGAAGGTATTGTTGGGAACGATCTTGTAGTTGCACTGGACATGGCCGGATTTGCTTGCTCTTTCGGTTCAGCTTGCAAAGTAGGTGATCCCAAACCATCGAAAATATTATTGGGAATGGGGCTGTCGCCAGATCTTGCATTGGGATCACTTCGGATTACCTTGGGGAACCAGACAACCGACGAACATATTGATCGGTTCTTGGATGTACTGCCAGGTTTGGTCAAGAAACTGAGGAAATGAAGTATTGATGAGCGAGAAAGAACGAATTGTTATTGCCATGAGTGGTGGTGTAGATAGTTCTGTTGCTGCCGCATTATTGGTCGAACAGGGCTTTTCCGTCTCGGGTGTAATGCTGAAGCTTTGGTCGGATGAACAGACCTGCGCGGAAAACTCATGCTGTCCACCGGAAGCGATTGCGCAAGCCAGACAGGTAGCTGGTCAATTGGGGATCCCTTTTTATGTTTTGGACGTAAGAGAACAATTCAAGAGAGAAATCGTCGACGAATTTATCACTGCTTATAAAAGTGGAATCACTCCCAATCCATGTTTTAGCTGCAATAAAAATATTCGTTGGGGATTCATGTTAGACAGAGTCCTATCCACAGGTGTTGATCGAATTGCCACTGGCCATTACGCGAGGATTGAAAATGATAATGGAGTTTTCCGATTGAAAAAAGGAAATGACCCATTAAAGGATCAATCTTATGTTTTATCAGGCCTGGATCAAAGGCAACTAGAACATTCGGTTTTCCCTTTAGGAGAATTTCGCAAGACAGAAGTACGTGAAATTGCAAGAAGCCTAAAAATCCCTGTAGCTGAAAAACACGATTCTCAGGATTTGTGTTTTGTTGGCAAAAGTGGATATAGAGATTTCTTATTGCGACATTCCCCCAAGTCCTTTAAGGCAGGAAATATTCGCATGTTTAATGGTGAGGTAATTGGTCGACACAATGGTTTGGAGAACTACACGATTGGCCAAAGGAAGGGATTGGGAGCTGGCTTTTCAAAACCAATCTATGTGATAGATAAGGATACGTCAAAGAATGAGATCATCGTTGGGTATGAAGAGAACCTCGGTTGTGTTAATTTCTCAGCCAGAATTCAAGAATGGACGCCATCTATTCCTCTACATGCGGGATTGAGATGCGAAGTAAAAACCAGATACAAATCGGCGTTAAGGAACGCAAAGATCGCCGAAACATTTGAAGATAAACTTGTAGTAACATTGGAAGAGCAACAAAGAGACATTACACCAGGGCAGATCGCTGTTTTCTATCAGGATGAATATGTACTGGGTAGCGCGGTGATTGAGTCTAGAGGGTTAGCCGGAGAGAAAAAATGACAGTCGCATCCTTTTTTTTAGGTTTGCTGATCGGATTGATACCAGCCTTTCTGTGGCATTTTCTGTCTGGGGGGACTTTTAAACGATTATTGTTATTAATAGTGCTATCTTGGATCGGTTTTTGGTTGGGACACCTGGTAGCGCTGTGGCAGCAGTGGACGTTCCTAAAGCTTGGCCCAATTTATCTGGGGAGCGCTTTGATTTTCTCGATAGCGTTTATAATCGTTGGTTCATGGTTGGGTTCATATTCATCAGATATTATTAAAAAATAATCGATTATGGAGTTACCTTGACAATCGAACGATCAAAGAGCAATGCAGAAGCCGGCGATCTTATTCAGTTAGTGGGATTGAGTTATAAAAGCTATATTTTCGTCTTAGAGCACGGCAAGGAACTTCACACACATCGTGGAGTAGTCAAACACGATGAACTGATTGGACTCCCATGGGGAAGTCAGATATTCAGTCACATTGGGAGTCCGTTTTTTTTGCTCCAACCTTCTTTACCGGATTTAATTAAGAACACTCCACGGGTCACGCAAATACTTTACCCAAAGGATATTGGGCAAATCCTTCTGACAATGGGTATTGGCCCTGGCACAGTAGTCATTGAAGCCGGCACAGGCAGCGGTGGTTTGACAACAGCGCTGGCTTACGCAGTAGGGAAGACGGGGCGTGTAATCAGCTACGAAAACCGTAGTGAGCATCAGGCAAAAGCTCGTAAGAATATCGAACGGATCGGTCTGGCTGATAGAGTGGATTTCAAGGTTCGCGATATTCGTGAAGGATTTGATGAAACGAATGTGGATTGTGTGTTTCTGGATATAGCCAATTCTTATGAATTCACCGGTCAAGCCAGAGCCGCTCTCAAGCCGGGTGGTTATTTTGGCAGTATTCTTCCAACAACCAACCAAGTTGTTAAACTGCTTACAGAGCTACGGCGGAATCAATACGCATTTATCGATGTCTGTGAAGTTTCACTGCGATATTTCAAACCGGAACCCTTAAGATTCAGGCCAACAGATCGGATGGTGGCGCATACAGGATTCTTGATATTTGGTCGTCCAATCATCATCGACCAGGAACGTGCGGATAAAAAATTGCTTATGGAAACAGGAGCCATTAGTGTGGTTCCTGACGAGGAAGAAAATACGGAAGACATCGTAGAATAATCGGGTTAAACGATTATATGGAAGAACAGTTAAACCTGATCGAGAAAGTTCAAAATAAGGTACTTCCAATTGACCAATTGGAAGACATTACCAGTAATGGTTTAAAACCAGCAGCGGTTCTGATTCCATTAATTCTTGATCAAGGACAGTGGAAACTGCTATTCATCCACCGATCCAACAAAGGGGTGTTTCACAAGGGTGAAGTGGCATTTCCCGGTGGAGCCAGAGAGAGCAAAGATGGAAATCTGGCGGATACTGCTCTTCGAGAAACATTCGAAGAATTGGGTATTCCCAACGACAAAGTAAGAATCTTAGGTTTTATCCGTCCCTTTCCAACGGTCTCCAATTACTTGGTCACCCCGATAATTGGAGTAATAGAATGGCCACTACGACTGGTTATTGAAGAAGATGAAGTCGAAAGAGTCTTTTCGATTCCACTGGATTGGTTGAAAGATTCAACGAATTGGACAAACCGCGATTTTGTCATGCTTAATGGAGAAATGGGGAATACCATCTTTTATAAATCATATGATAATGAGGTTTTGTGGGGGATCACTGCGAGAATGACAATAGAGCTTGTTGACGGAATATAAAAAGCGGTCAATCCTATGGATGACCGCTTTTTTGTCAAATAATGGAACAGAATTAGGCTTCTTCGCCTTCTTCTTCCTTTTTGCCTTTTTCAATCACTTCAGGTTCAACTGCTTCACCTTCAGCAGTCACAGAAGCTTGCTCAACTTCTTCAGACGCAGGAGCGGTGATAAGAACGACCATTTCCTCCGCAGGCGTCAAAACCGTAACTGTTGCTGGAACGCTGACGTCAGATACATGAATGGCATCGCCGATGTTGGCTAGTCCTGAAATATCGATAGTAAAGCGTTCGGGTAAGTCTTTCGGTAAAGCCTCAACCTCGATAGAATCCAATCCTTCGACGACTACACCATTGAAATCTTTCACTGCTGGCGCAACACCAGTAACGACGATACCAACTTTGGTGCGGATCTTTTCGGTTTGAGAAACTGCCTGGAAATCTACATGAATATATTGATTGCGAATATAATCACGCTGTTTCTCACGAACCAGAGCAGCATGTTCCTTTCCGTCGATCACGATGGTCACAATACTTGATGAGGTTGCAGTATTCAAGATCTTGGTGGCGCTTTTTAAATCCATCACGATGGATTCGGTTTCAAAGTGGTGACCATAAATGACGCCTGGAAGTTTTCCTTCGCGGCGCAAGGTACTAACTTTCTTGCCCTTGATCTCACGTTTTACTGCTTCGATTACAATCTTTTCCATACTTTATATCCTTCGACGCCTCTCACCATTTAAAATGGTTACCTTCGTCTGGTTTAGATTTGCGTTCATCGAGAACGCGACTGTAGATTTTAGCCGAGAAGGTACATTCGGTCAAGATGGAGTACCATCTATGTTAAACCAAAGTAGAAATGTCCCCTTTTACCAAAGTTAAAATGTCCCCATACGTGGAGGAAGAAAGTGGACAGACTACACACGATGAGTGAAAAAGAGATCAAGAAGACAGAAATGATGAGCCAG